>Ga0187894_10000890_pt1 | contig 39788 bp, 36 predicted proteins | sample GBC1701081metaG_FD_136650 | JGI IMG/M metagenome (GOLD analysis project Ga0187894, IMG submission 136650) | White microbial mat communities from a lava cave in the Kipuka Kanohina Cave System on the Island of Hawaii, USA - GBC170108-1 metaG ... | reverse complement strand
GTCGTCGGCGCGGCGGTCGTGGTCGTCGGCGCGGCGGTCGTGGTCGTCGGCGCGGCGGTCGTGGTCGTCGGCGCGGCGGTCGTGGTCGTCGGCGCGGCGGTCGTCGTCGTCGGAGCCGCAGTCGTCGTGGTCGGCGCCGCGGTCGTCGTCGTGGGCGCGGCGGTCGTGGTCGTCGGCGCCGCGGTCGTCGTCGTGGGCGCCGCCGTCGTGGTCGTCGGCGCCGCCGTCGTCGTCGTCGGAGCGGCGGTGGTCGTGGTGGGCGCCGCCGTCGTCGTGGTGGGCGCGAGCGTGGTCGTCGTCGGGACGACCGTCGTCGTCGTGGGAGCGGCGCTCGTCGTCGTCGAGGAGGAAGTCGTGGTGGAGCTGGACGTCGTCGTCGACGTGGACGTCGTGGTGGACGTGGTCGTCGAGGTCGTGGTCGACGTCGAGGTGGTCGTGGAGGTCGACGAGGACGTGCTCGACGTGGTCGGCGCGAGCGTCGTCGTGGGCGCGGTGGTGGTCGTGGTGGTCGTGGTCGGGCAACTCTGCCCCGCGGGCAGGGGGTTGCATTGGAAGATGATCTTGTCCTGGTCCTTGTTCTTCCCGGCCGGCTTGGCGTCCGCCTGCGCCGTCGCGATGATGGTCCGCTTGCCGGGCTTCTTGCCACCCTTCTTCGTGCCGACGGCGAAGTTGACGAAGGCGCCGAATGCCGAATCCGCGCTGGTCGGATTCGTGGGGGTCACCGTGATCAGGTTCTTCGCGTTCTGCGTCTTGAACTTGAACTTCTTGAGCGGCCGCGGGGTGCAGCCCGCGACGTCGGGGATGTTGATCCCGCCGCGAATCCTGAAGGTGCAGCTTCCATCCGCCGTCGGGACGCCGTCGGCGTCGCAATCGGGGTCGCAATCGGTGCACGCCACCGTGCCGCCGAGGAGGTTCCCATCCTCGTCCTCGACGCCGATCAGGCAGTCGTTGGCGGGGTTCTCTTTGGCGCCGACCTGGCGTAGCCCGAAGCCGAGCCCGAGGGCCAGGCCGAGGGCGATCACAACCCCCACAGTTCGCGTCGTGCGAAGCGTCATCCTCATCATCCTCCTGGCAGGTCGCGCACCAAGGGAAGACTGCAGACGGCGGAAGCGGCGCCCATGACTCGGTTCCGCTCGCTCCGTGCATGCTCGAACGCGATCGCGTCCATCCGGACTACGACGCCTCCAGAGCAGCTCGTCCTCACCCTCAGCCCCCCTTCACGGATCGTGGATACGCCGCGGCGTGTATCATCTGCCCTAGGTCCGCGTCAATGCGTTGGCGAATTTTTCGTGATCGATCGAAAGGTTGTAGCGCGACGTGCGGACCGCTGGTAGCTTCGAGCCCATGGGGAGAGGATCGGCCCTCGTAGCCACGGCAGTGCTTGCGATGCTCGCGTGCGCCGGAAGCGCGTTCGCACGTGGGGGGAAGCTGGTCGTCCTGGATCGAATGGCGTCCAGAGGAGTGGCCAAGGTGGTCTACTCGTCGCGGGACGCAAGCGCCTCCCTTCCGATCGGAAGCGGAACCGACGACATCTCCGTTGACGTGACCGTTCGCGTGGACGCGCTCAGCGCGGGGTACACGCTTCCGGCCGGTGCCTTCGACGGCGACGCCGGCTGGCGCGACAACGACGCCTCGCATGCGACCTTCTTCAATCGGAGCGCCCCTGCGGGATCGACCGGCACCCGCAAGGCGAGTCTGCGCGCAGGCAAGGGCATCAGCCTGTCCGCGAAGACCCTGGGCGACACGACGCCCGGCATCGCCGTCACCGGCGCGCCCGTGCGGGCCGTCGACGTGCGGTCGGCGATCACGACCAGCGCCGGCACCCAGAACGTCTGCACGCACTTCGCCGCGGCCGACTGCAAGTACCGCACGCTCGGCGGCGGCGTGGGGGTCCGGCTCTCCTGCGGCAGCGGAATTCCGGATCCGGGGTGCTCGGCCTTCAACACCTCGCCCGGGAACTTCACCTGCACGGAGATCCTGGGTTTCAGCCAGACCCTCATGTGGGAGGAGACGCCGGAGTTCCAGGGGGCGGTCGACGACGCGCGCTGGCAGATCCGCTTCCGCGCCGGCGGCGACGTGGACCTGTGGGCCGATCCGAACGCCGACGCGTGGAACCCACCCGTCGACCAGGACTGCCTGGGCTCGGGCCAGGTCACGCTCTGCTCGCCCTGCGCGCAGGGCGCGACCTCGCCGGATCGCGTCCTCTTCACGATCACCCTTCAGGGATACCTCTCGGACGTGCCGACGTGGGTGCAGAAGATCCGCGCCGCCATCGCGACCATCCGCTCGAAGCACCCCCTGCTCCGCCAGATCGTGCTGCAGCCCGTGGTGGGCGGGCCGCGTCACGCCACCTGTCCCGTCTCCACCCAGCCGCAGGGCGTCCGCGCCTCGTTCAACCATCCGTACATCGACCAGGCCATCGCCATCGTGGTGGGCGACGCCCCGGACCTGGTTGCCGGTATCTCGCCGGAGGTCCGGACGTGCGCGGACTATATGGATGACGTCGGCCACCTCGAGCCCGCCGCGCGCGGTCCGATCGGCGGGACGATCGGACAATACTACGGCAGCCTGCCGTAGCCGCCCGTCACACCGCCACGCAGCGCTTGGGCTCGCCCGGGTGCGGGCTCATGCAGATCGCGTCCGCCGGGCAGGAGGCGCTGCTCGTGTGCAACCGCTGTACGCGGTCTCGAGGACACTGCCCGCGAACACGACGGCCGAGGCGCCGATCGCACCCGATGCGACGACCAGTGCGGCCTCGGCTTCGGTCGAGACGAGACCGTCGCAGGCGAGGCCGACCACGCCGAGGCATTCCGCGGGATCATGGTCGCACACCGCCGACGAGCCGGAGCCGCCGGTCGATCCGGCGGGCGGCGTTCCGCTCGACGGCTCGTGCGGCTGCGCGGGCAGTCGCTTCGAGATGTCGAGCTTCGCGTCGGCCGAGCTCACGTGGAGCACGAGAGCGGCAACGAGGACGCAAGCGATCGCCTTCCAGTCGCGAGGGCGCATGTCGTCCGTTCCTCCGGGGGCTCTACGCGTGGCGGTCGGGAACGGATGCAGTATGGGCGGCGTCCTTGACAGCCCTTCAGGTTGCACCGTAGCGGGAGCGTCGCATGGCGACGCAGGAGATCTCCTTCCAGCACTGCCTCCTGGGATTGTTTGCCGTCGCCAACAACGTCTCGGCGATCCCCCTCTACCTTGGTCTGATCCACGGACGACCAAGAACGGAGCAGCAGAAGCTCTGCCTCGTCGCGACCGGCACCGCCTTCCTCACCATGATGGTATCGATGCTGACGGGCATGGCGGTGCTTCAGTTCTTCGACATCAGCCTCTCGGCGTTTCGCATCGCGGGCGGGCTGCTGCTGCTCAACGCCGGCTTCTCGATGATGAAGCCGGCAGAGCCTCCCGCAGAAGACGCACGAGCACACACCAGCTCGAGCGTGATCTCCACGGCGGTGATTCCCATAGGAATCCCGCTGACGACGGGCGCGGGAACGATGTCGACGGTGATCCTCTTCTCAGAGGACCTTCACCACCAGTGGCCGCTGGAGTGGAACCTGATCGGCGCGATCCTCGTGATGACGGGCATCATCTACGTCTCGTTCCACCAGGCCCCCCTCCTGGCCAAGGCGCTCGGCGAGACCGGACTGGACGTCCTCACGAAGATCTTCGGGCTGATTACGCTCGCAATCGGCGTACAGTTCATCATCGGCGGGGTGCGGACAGCCTTCCCGCACCTCGCCTAGTCGGCAGCCGGGTCAGGGAGCGAGGCCGTCCTCCATCTTGTCCGGCTCGACTTTCACGACCTTCGTCTTGTCGGTCGGGTTGGTCGTGCCTTCGAAGACGACGCGTCCCAGGTCCTTGTAGTAGTAGGTGTTTCCCTTCATGTCCGTCGGAGGGGGAAGCTCGCGCAAGACTTCGAGCAGGGTCATGCCCGGGCCTACCTTGGTGATCGGATTGAAACCGACGTCAACGGGAGCGAGCGATGCCGGCGACTTCGCGCTCGGCGACCCGCATCCGATGACCATTCCGATCAGAATCGCCGAAGCGAGGGTCATGATCGTCGTTACGCTCTGACGTCGTTGCATGCGTCTCCTCCTCGAGTTCGAAGCGCCGCGGGTACCGCGACGCCGTTGAATCACCTCGGGCAAACGCCTTCCTCCTGCGAGCGGGGCGCATACCGCGAGCAACGCCAGGTTCATTTCCCACTCCTCATCGTCCGGCGCCAGAGGTCGGTGCAGCTGCGAACCGTCTCGACGTCCGTGCTCGTCTTCTTGCTGATCTCGTCGGCGCTGAGGCCGGAATTCTGGTCGAGGACGGCGACGATCTGCGCACACCCGGGCGCCATTGCCGGCTTCGCGCCTTCCTTCGGCGGCTTCCCGTCCTTCATGCCCGCACGCCACGCATCCGTGCACCCGCGAACCGTTTCGACGTCGGTGCTGGTCTTCTTCGCGATCTCCTCGGCACTCAGGCTGCCCCCGCTCTCGTCGAGCGCCGCGACGATCTTCTCGCAGCCGGGCGCCACCGCCCGGGCCGTGCTGGCGGCGAGCAGCACGCCGCCGAGCATCAGGGCCACAATCATGCGCCGTGGGTTCATGTCGGTCTCCTCCCGTTTTGGCCGCGTCGCGGCCCGGACACTACCGTTCGAACGCGAAGATGCGCTTCCAGTCGTTCTTCATGCTGATGACGACCCAGCCCTCCTTCGTGGCCTCGTCGTCCAGGGCCGGGGTGAAGGTGCCGACCTTCGTGGCGGGGAGCCCCCGCGCCGGGCCGTAGGCGTACTCGCGCACGGCGTCGTCATGCAGCACCAGCATCGCGAGGCGCGTGCCGTCGCCGGCTTTGGTGTACTCGAGCATCTCCCGATCACCGTCCGAGTTGCCGAACGCGGCGTAGGGCCGCCGCCCGATCATCAGGTGGATGCCCTCGGGCTTTCCGGCCTTGTCGTCGTTCAGGAGCAGCTTCGGCTCCTTGGTGAGGAACGGCTCGCCGTCTTTGTGGTAGCCGTACTTGGTGCCGCCGGCCGTGCCGACCACCTGCTCGGGGGGAATGCCGTACACGTCCTCGGCGTACACGCGCACGAAGTCCTGGCCGCCACCCGTCACGATGTAGGTCTTGTAGCCGTTCGCGCGGAGATACTTCTGGAGCTCGATCATCGGCAGGTACGTGAGCTCGGTGAAGGGTCGCTTCCAGCGCGGATCCTTGGCGGTGTCGAGCCACCGTTTCGCCTCGGCCCGGAACTCGTCGACGCTCATGCCCGTCAACGTTGCGGCGAGGATCTTCATGAGATCGTCCATCGAGAGCTTCGCCATCGCCTCGCGGTTGCCGGAGAGGACCGTCTTGAACGGCTCGACCTTCGCGAGCTCCGGCTTCGCCTTCACGACCGCGGGCACCCGCTCCAGGCAGTAGACCACCTGCGTGTACATCGGATGCTCGACCCAGAGCGTGCCGTCCTGGTCGAAGGTGGCGATGCGCTCGGCCGGCTGGACGAAGGCCGGGGTGCCTTGCGTCGTCGTCGCCTGCACGAACTCGACGATCGCCTTCTTGGCGGCGCCGTCGTTCCACGACGGGAGCGGGTCGGCCTGGGCGCCGACCCCCGCGGCCGTCGCCAGCCCGACGCAGAGCGCGAAGCCGACGACGCGCGTGCTCCGGTGCAAACTCCGTGCTCGCTTCATGTGATCCACGATCGCTCAGTTGCTCGGTGGCGACAGGCTCTCCAGCTCGTGCAGACGCTTCATCGCCTGCATCGCCTGCAGCGAGGTGTAGTTGATGTTCGCCGCGTTCAGGCTGCTGCCCTGCTGGAAGGGATAGTCCGGCAGCGTCAGGAGGAACGCCTTCAGCTTCTGCTGCACCGGGATGAAGAGCCAGATGTTGTCGGCGTACCAGCGGAAATACATGCCGGACTCTCGGGCTGCTTTCTCGAAGGGGTCGGCCCGCAGGTTGTCGATCTCGGGCCACGCCGTCACGTCGCGGATCGCCGTCGCGATGTTGCCGTGCATAACGGCAAAGTTGACCTTCCAGTCGTTCCAGCGGACGGCGTTCAGCTCGCCGCCCTGCCCGAAGTAGAAGATCTCCTCGCGCGGCCCCTTCTTCGCCTCGCCCCGGAAGTACGGCAGGAAGTTGTAGCCGTCGAGGTGGACCTTCCAGGTCTTGCCGCCGGCCGTGTAGCCCTTCTTCAACTTTTCGACGATGTCCGGCTCGCCCGCGGCCGCGAGGAACGTCGGCAGCCAGTCCTCCTGTGAGAAGATGTCGTTGACGATGGTCCCCGGCTTGATCACGCCCGGCCAGCGCACGAGCATCGGCACGCGGAAGCCGCCCTCCCACGTCGTGCCCTTCTCGCCATGGAATTGCGTCATGCCGCCGTCGGGCCACGTCCCCACCTCTGCGCCATTGTCGGTGCCGTAGACGACGATCGTGTTGTCGGCGATCCCGAGATCGTCGAGCTGCTTCAGCACCTGGCCGACCATGTCGTCGTGCTCGACGAGACCGTCGGGGTAGAGGCCGATGCCGGTGCGCCCCTCGGCGGACGGCTTGAGGTGCGTCCACACGTGCATGCGTGTGGTGTTGAACCAGACGAAGAACGGCTTCTCGGCTTTGACCGCACCCGCCACGAATTTCTGCTCGGCGTCGAAGATCTCCAGGTCGACCGTGGGCATGCGCTCGCGCGTCAGCGGGCCGGTGTCCTCGATCTTCTGGCCGCCCTTCCCGTCGGACCAGGTGTGGAGCACACCGCGGGGACCGAACTTCTTTTTGAACTCGGGGTCCTTCGGGTAGTAGTAGGTCTCCGGCTCCTCCTCGGCGTTCAGGTGGTAGAGGTTGCCGAGGAACTCATCGAAGCCGTGGACCGTCGGCAGGTGGCGGTCCTGGTCGCCGAGGTGGTTCTTGCCGAACTGCCCCGTCGCGTACCCCTGCGGCTTCAACAGGTCGGCGATCGTTGGCGCCCAGTCGGGGATACCCTGGGGCGAGCCCGGCATGCCGATGGTGAGGAGGCCGGTGCGGAAGGGGTGCTCTCCCAGGATGAACGATGAGCGTCCCGCCGTGCAGCTCTGCTGCGCGTAGGCGTCGGTGAAGATGGCGCCTTCGCGTCCGATACGGTCGATGTTCGGCGTGCGATAGCCCATCGTACCCAAGTTGTAGGCGCTCAGGTTGTAGGCGCCGACGTCGTCGCCCCAGATGACGAGGATGTTCGGCTTCTTCTGCTGCGCGCCGGCCTGCGCCGCGAGCAGGACGCCCAGTACCGCAGCAATGGAAGCGTATCGGGTTCTCGTCATTCGATACCTCTCGTTACAAGACGCCTACGGGCGCGGTTGTACGAATCAGCCCTGCCCATGTCACGGGCGACGGCGCGCATCAGCCGGTCGACGTCCGTATCCATGCATGGGACCCGAACGACCCCCAGCATCCGCCTCGCCTGATCGATGTATGGCGCCAGCTCGTCGGCCCAGTCGGTGATGCCCGCCCACTCAGTCGCGTCGAAGAACTGCTTCGGCGGTACGTAGAGTGTTGCCGTAGACGTGCGAGCCGCCGCCCACGCCGGCGCCGCACAGCACGAGAACAGGTTAGCCACGTAATCCGGGACGTCGATTGACTCCCTCCTGGTCTTCGTACGGGCCTCGCGTGGATGGAGTTGCGTCGATGCGGAGGGATCGGATCCCCATCGACGCCGGCCCCGGCCGTCGGACCGAAAGCGGAGGTTCCACGCGTAGACGGCGGACGCGTGCTGCACCCTAACGGAGACACCATTGGCATGTGCCCGCGCCGTTAGCAGACTCCGGTCGCCGTGAGAATAGTCGACACAGGCCCGCCCTGGATCGTGCCGGCGGCGGGACGCAACGCATATCGTTCTCGGACCCGTCCATGGCGCATCGCGACGCTGCGAACGGCGACGTAGCGGGCCGATTCTCGACGCGCGGCTACGCGCTGGTCGGGCACGCGACGCGTGCCCGGAGCGCCGGGACCTCGCGGCGCGCGTTGATGCGATCATGCCGCCGCAGCTGCCCGCCGCGAACAGGCGCCAGGTCCCGGCGACGCCGCGGAGCTGGCTTCGTCAAGGAGGGCTCGAATCCGACGACGAGAAAAAATGGGCCGCGCAGGAGTCGAACCTGCGACCCGCTGATTAAGAGTCAGCTGCTCTGCCAACTGAGCTAGCGGCCCGCGAGGTGGGAGCGTCTCGTGGCGCCCCACCGATCAAATGGGGTGGATGAAGGGATTTGAACCCTCGACCCTCGGATCCACAATCCGATGCTCTGCCAACTGAGCTACACCCACCAGTGTCTGTCGTCGTTCGTCGTCGCGGAGCGCGCCAGAAGGGATTCGAACCCCTGACCCACGGCTTAGAAGGCCGTTGCTCTATCCACCTGAGCTACTGGCGCATCACCTTCTGAGGTCGGGGCGAGCCGATTCGAACGGCCGACCACCTGCGCCCAAGGCAGGTGCGCTACCAGGCTGCGCTACGCCCCGCTGAACCTCCCTTTTCTTAGCATGGGTAAGGCTGGACCCCCTAACACGACCCCTATGGGGACGCAATGTTGAGCTTCGTCCCGAGCGCGTGCATCGCGCGCGCCCGGTGGCTGATGCGCGCCTTGTCGGCCGCCGTCGCGTCGCCGATCGTGCGTCCCAGCTCCGACGAGACGAAGATCGGGTCGTAGCCGAAGCCCGCCGTCCCGCTCGGCGCGAGCGCGATGCGTCCTTCGCAAGTGCCCTCGGCCGAGACCATCCGACCGTCCGGGAACGCCAGCACGACGACGGCGCGAAATCGCGCACCGCGACGCTCGGGCGGTACGCCGGCGAGTGCACGAAGGAGCTTCTCGATCCGCTCGGCCGCCGACGCCCCGTACCGGCTCGATCGCAGGCCCGGCTCACCGCCGAGCGCGTCGACCTCGATCCCTGAATCGTCGGCGAGCGCGGGCTGCCCCGTGGCGTCGCGCGCGGCGACGGCTTTCAACGTCGCGTTCGCGAGGTACGTCTCGCCGGTCTCCTCGGGCAGGACGACGCCCGGGAAGTCGGCGAGCGAAAGGACCTCGATCGGCCCCCACTCGGCAACGAGCGGAGTCAGCTCCCCCACCTTCCCGGCGTTGGACGTCGCCAGCACCAGGCGAGGCGGGATCATCGACGCGGCAGCGTGATGCCGGCCTCGCGCAGCGTCTCGCGCTGGATTGCGCCCAGGCGTTCGATGCCCGCATGCGCGAGCGCGAGGAGCTTGTCGAGCTGCGCGCGCGTGAAGGCCTTCCCCTCGGCCGTGCCCTGTACCTCGACGAAACGGCCGCTGCCGGTCATGACGACGTTGAAGTCGACCTCGGCGCGGTGATCCTCGTCGTAGCAGAGGTCGAGGAGCGCCTTCCCGCCGACGATGCCGACGCTGACGGCGGCCACGCCGCCCGTGAGCGGCATCTTGTCGATGAGCCGATCCTTGCGCAGGCGGTGGAGCGCCAGCACGAGCGCCACGTAGCCGCCCGTGATCGACGCCGTGCGCGTCCCGGCGTCGGCATTGAGCACGTCGCAATCGACGAGGATCGAGCGCTCGCCGAGCGCGTCCATGTCGACCACGGCGCGCAGGCTCCGTCCCACGAGCCGCTGGATCTCCTGCGATCGCCCGCCCGGACCGCGCCGCTCGCGCTCGATGCGCTCGGGCGAGCTGCGCGGCAGCATCGCGTACTCGGCGGTGACCCAGCCCTTGCCCTGCCCGCGCATGAAGGGCGGCACCGAGTCCTGCACGGTCGCCGTACAGATGACCCGCGTCTCGCCGGTCTCCATGAGCACCGATCCCTCGGCCGCGGGCATGAACCCCGGGGTCATCCGAACCGGCCGAAGTTCCGACGCTTTTCTGCCGTCGGCGCGACCCTTTTGACGCTTGCGCTCAACCATTTCGAGTCCCCGACCGATATAGCAACTGACGCGTGAAAAACATGACGGGTGCCGTCCATAGCACGACACCCGGGTGGATGGGGAAGAGGCACGTGACGACCAATCAGCCAGAAACTGCGCCGCTGCTCATCGGCGAGCACGCTCTGATCCAGAAAATCAGCCTGCTCGTCCGCAAGGTCGCCCCGACCGACGCGACCATCCTCATCATGGGCGAGAGCGGCACCGGCAAGGAGCTCGTGGCGCGCGCGGTCCACGCGCTCAGCCACCGCGGCGACCGGCCGTTCATTCCGGTCAACTGCGGCGCCATCCCGGCCGAGCTGCTCGAGTCCGAGATGTTCGGCCACGAGCGCGGCGCCTTCACCGGCGCGATCGGCCAGCGCGCGGGCATGTTCCAGCTCGCCAACGGCGGCACGATCTTCCTGGACGAGGTGGGCGAGATGAGCCCCACCCTCCAGGTGAAGCTCCTGCGCGTGCTGCAGGATCGCGAGGTGCGCCCGGTCGGCGGCGATCGACCGCTCAAGGTCGACGTGCGCGTGCTCGCGGCGTCGAACAAAGATCTCGCGGCCGAGGTCGAGGCGGGAAGGTTCCGCGAGGATCTCTTCTACCGCCTGCAGGTGATTCCGATCGTGATGCCGCCGCTGCGCGAGCGCCGCTCGGACATCCCGCTGCTCGTCCGCTATTTCCTCGAGAAGCACAACCGCAAGCGCGGCGGCCGCCCGTGCACGATCACCGAAGAGGCGATGGTGCACCTGTGGGAGTACGACTGGCCGGGCAACGTGCGCGAGCTCGAGAACCTGCTCGAGCGCCTCGTGATCCTCTCCGAGGACGGCACGATCGGCCTCCAGCAGCTTCCGGCGCAGATCCGTTCGCTCATCTCCGAGAAGAAGATCCCGCGCCCGACGCTCGGCGAACACGGCCTCGACCTCAACACCGCCGTGGAGGAGTTCGAGAACCGGCTCATCGAGGAAGCGCTCCGTCGTACCAAGGGCAACAAGCAAGCCGCAGCGCGTCTGCTCGGGCTGAAGCGCACGACGCTGGTCGCGAAATTGCGCCGGCGGCGCGGACCCGACTCAACAACCGACCCCGAGCTCGATAACGACACCGACGTAGACACCGAAGCGTCTGAATCCGAGGCGACCGAATGACGACCACCCAGGGCACCCATCTCGTCCTCATCGTCGACGACGACCCGACCACCTGCGCGCTCACCGCGACGATCCTCGAGCGCGAAGGCTATCGCACGCGCTCGTGCTCGAGCGGCCGCGATGCCCTGGCGGCGGTCGAAAAAGACTCAGTGGCGCTCGTCCTCCTGGACGTCATCATGCCAGGTATGGACGGCTTCGAAGTCTGCGCCCGCCTGCGCGAGACCGAGAAGGGCAAGCGCCTGCCGGTGATCCTGCTGACGGGGCGCGACGACGTCGACACTCGCCTCGAAGGCATGCAGTCCGGCGTGAGCGAGTTCCTCGCCAAGCCGGTGACCCGGCACGAGCTCCTCGCCCGCGTGCGCGCGCAGCTCCACATCGTCGAGCTCACACGCCAGCTCGAGACCGTCGAAGACAACCTGAAGCAACGCACCGGCGCCCCAGCGCCGGCGAATCGCTAGGACCACATCCAACCATCCCCCTGGGACGTACGAGGAGAGAGGAACTCCGATGGCCAAGGACGACGACGTACTCATCCAGCTCGCGACCCGCATCCCGAAGACCCTGCACCGGGAGATCAAGCTCCACTGCGTGTCGCTCGGCATCTCGGTGATGGAGTTCGTGGCGGACGCGCTCGAGGACAAGCTGCGCCGGCCGCAAGCCGCGAAGAAGCGCGCTTCCGCTCGCTAGCCCGCCCCGCGCTCGCCGCGCTCGTGGTTGCGCACGCGGCGAGCCCCCTGCTACGCGAGGTGCCCCATGGACCTCGCCGCCATCGTCGCCGAGCTGAAGCGGTCGCCCGACACGTTCGGGCCGTTCATCCGCCAGCAGGCCGCGGCGATCCCCGACCAGGTCGCGCTCAAGTTCGAGACCGAGCGCGTCACCTACGGCGAGTACGACGGCCTGGTGAACCGGCTCGCCTGGGTGCTGCGCCGCGACGGCGTCAGTGCGGGCACGCCGGTCGCGATCCTGGCGCCGAACAGCCCCCTCTTCCTCGCGGCCCTCGGCGCCGTCGCGAAGCTGGGCGCGATCGGCGCGCTCATCAACACCCACGTGACCGGCGCGGGCTTGACGCACGTGCTCGTCGCCTCGGGCGCCACCGTCGGCATCTGCGACCCGTCCGCGCTCCCCGCCCTGGCCGAGGTGGCCGGCACGCATCCGGTGCGCTTCCGCGTCGACGGCCCGGCCGGCCCGTCGTCGCCGCAGGGCGTCCGGTCTCTCGGCGACGCCGGTGCGCCCGACACGGCGCCCGAGCCCGACATCCCCGACGTCCGCGGCGGCGACGTGTTCCTCTACATCTATACGTCGGGCACGACGGGCTACCCGAAGCCTGCGATCGTGCGCCACCTCCGCTTCACCATGGGTGGCGTGTCGCTCTCGCAGCTCCTCGGCGTCGAGCCCGGGGAGACGATCTACGCGCCGCTGCCGCTCTACCACGGTGAGAGCCTCTTCGTGGGCTTCTCGCCGGCGTTCCGGGCCGGCGGGTCGTTCGCCTCCCGGCGCGTCTTCAGCGCGAGCGCATTCCTGGAAGACGTGCGACGCCACGAGGCGGTCGCGTTCGTCTACGTGGGCGAGCTGTGCCGGTATCTGTTGCGCCTGCCGCCCTCGTCACACGACCGCGACCATCGCGTGCGCGTCGCCGCGGGTGCCGGGCTCCGTCCCGACATCTGGACCGCGTTCAAGGAGCGGTTCGGTCTCGCGCGCATCATCGAGATGTACGGGGCGACCGAAGGCAACGTCGCGCTCCAGAACCTCGACAACCGTCCCGGCTCGGTCGGGAAGCCACACCCGATGCTCGAGGACCAGGTCGAGCTCGCGCGCATCGACCTCGCGACGGGCGGGCTCGTCCGCGGCGCCGACGGCTTCGGCGTGCGCTGCCCGGCGGGCGAGGCGGGCGAGCTCCTCGGCAAGGTCGGGCTCTCGGGCGCGATGGAGTACGACGGCTACACCGATCGCGAGGCGACCGAGCGGAAGCTCCTGCGAAACGTCTTCGCGTCGGGCGACGCGTGGTTTCGCAGCGGCGACCTCCTGCGGCGCGATGCCGAGGGTTACTACTACTTCATCGATCGCCTGGGCGACACGTTTCGCTGGAAGGGCGAGAACGTCGCCACCATGGAGGTCGCCGACCGCCTCAACTCGGCGCCCGGCGTGAGCGAGGCCAACGTCGTGGGCGTCACGATCCCCGGCGAGGACGGGCGTGCCGGCATGGCCGCCGTCGTGCTCCGCCCCGGCGCCGACTTCGACCCTTCCGCGTTCTACGCGCACGCCGAGAAGGAGCTTCCTCGCTACGCGCGTCCCGCGTTCGTACGGGTCGTGTCTGCGATGGACGTGACCGGCACCTTGAAGCAGCGCAAGCACGCCTTCGCCGCCGACGGCTACGACCCCGGCGCCGTCGGCGATCCGCTCTTCGTGCGCGACGACGACGCGCGCAGCTACGTGCCGCTCACGGCCGAGCGCTACGCCGCGGTCAGGAGCGGCCGGCTTCGCCTGTGAGCCGCGCCGCTTCCTCTCGCAGGAGCGCCTTGTCGACCTTGCCGCTGCCCTTCTGGGGCAGCTCGTCCTCGCGCCTGATCCACACGACGCGCGGTACCTTGTAGCTCGCGAGCCCCGCCCGGGCGTGGGCGACGAGCGCATCGGCCGTCGCCGGCGCCTTCAGCACGACGAACACTGCTACGCTCTCGCCGCGTGCCGCATCCGGAACACCCACCGCGTGCGCGGCCGCGACCGCCGGGTGCGACATCAGCACGGCTTCCACTTCGGCCGCGGCGACGTTCGCGCCACCCGACTTGATGACGTCGCGGAGACGCCCGATGAAGTGGAGCGCGCCGCGCTCGTCGATGCGGCCGAGATCGCCGGTGTGGAAGAACCCGTCGGCGTCGAAGCATGCCGAGCGATCGTGCTTGTAGTAGCCGGACATCAGCGTAGGGCCGCGCACGCAGATCTCGCCCTCGCCGCCGGCCGGGAGCGGCGCGCCGCTCGAGGGGTCGGTGATGCGAAGCTCGCGGCTCCCGACCGCGGGGCCGTGGCTCGAGACGCGACGCTCCTGCGGCGCGTCCCACGGCCAGGCGGAGCAGAGCGGCGGCGTCTCCGTCATCCCGAACGAGCTCGTCGCCTGGTGCTCGGCCGGGTAGATCCGTGCGGCCCACTTCGTGTTGGCGCCGACGCCTTTGCGCAGATGCAGCGTCGTCGCACCGAAGCCGGGGTGGGCGATCAGCGCCTCCGCCTGGTGCGGCCACGCGAAGAAGATCGAGACCCGCTCGCGTTCGAGGAGGCCCAGCGTCTCCCCAGCGTCGAACACCTCCTGCAGCACGATGGCGCCGCCGGCGGCCAGCGTCGTGAGGCCGACGGCGACGAGCCCACCCGCGAAGAAGAACGGGAGGTAGCCCCACGTGCGGTCGTCGGGCTCGACGCCGAGGACACGGACGTTCTCCGGCGCCGCCAGCGCCAGCGCGCGCTGCGTGTGCACCGCACCCTTCGGCTCCGCGGTCGACCCCGACGTGAAGAGGATCGTCGCCGGATCGCCGGGAGCGGCGGCGGATTCCACGCCGTCGGGCGGCGGCCGCGTGATCGGGCCGAGGTCGACCGCCGCGGTCCCGCGTGGCGTCTCGAGCCAAACGACCTCGCGCAGCGCGGGCGGCGTGCCCGCCGCACCGAGGGTCCACGTGTAATCGTGCCGCAGGAACGTCTGCGCCGAGATCAGGAGCTCGACGTCGCCGAGCTCGAGCGCGTGGCGAAGCTCGCGCGGCCGATACAAGGTCGAGATCGGCACGAGAACGCCGCCACGCTCCCAGACGCCGAACGCGATCGTGAGCCATTCGGGCCAGTTGGGGGCGAGGAGACCCACGTGCGTCCCCTTCTCCACCCCGAGCGCCGCGAGCCCGGCGGCGACCGCGCGCGCCTGCGTTCCCAGCTCGGCGTACGTCACGCGACGGCGGGCCGAAATGAGCGCTTCTCGTTCGCCGTAGCGCGCCACGCTCGCCGCGAGAAGCGCGGGCAGCGTCGCGATGTCGGTCACGGTGTCCCTTGGGGCTCGGCGGGCCACCGCGGATAGGGTCGCGCGCGCTCGAACGCCTGCGCGACGCGCAGGAGCGTTCGCTCCTCGCCGCGCTCGGCGACGATCTGCACGCCGATCGGAAGGCCGTCGTCGCCGAGACCCGCCGGCAGCGAGATCGCCGGATGGCCGGTCATGTTGAAGGGATACGTGAACGCGACGGCATGGATGGGCGAGGCGAGCTTGTGGCCGTCGATCACGTCGGGCATCGGTCCGCCGGCCGGGAACGCCGTCGTGGCGCAGGTGGGCGTCACGAGGAGGTCGTAGCGCGCGAAGAGGTCCGCCACCTCCGCGTTCAGTTGGTAGCGCTCCTGCTGGAAGCGCGCGACGTCGGCCGCTCCGAGGCGCGCGCCCAGCTCGACGCCCTTCAAGAACCCGCGCCCGAGCTCGTCGCGCTGGCCGTCGATCATCGGCGCGAGGCGTCCGTTGGTCTGGAAGGCGTTGAGGAGGGCCCATCCCATCCCGACGTCGGTCAGACGCACGGTCGGCTGATCCACGTCGACGCCGAGCGCGCGGCCGAGCGCGCTCGCCGCCTCGGTGACCACACGGCGGACGTCGGGTGCCACGTGGCCGTACCCGAAGCTCGGGAGATGGGCGACGCGCAGGCGGCGCGGCGTCTCGTCGAGCCCGTCGACGAACCGGTAGCCGGGGTGCTGGAGCGAGTCGGGATCGTACGGATCGTAGCCCACCACCGCGTCGAGCCAGATGGCCGCGTCGCGCACGGTGCGGGTGAGAGGGCCGCGCGAGACCGTGTCGAGCCAGTCGCGGAACTCGAAGCGCCCGCGCGGAACGCGGCCGAAGGTCGCCTTCAGGCCGACGAGCCCCGTGTACGAGGCGGGAATGCGGATCGAGCCGCCACCGTCGCCGCCGGTCGCGCACGGGACGATGCCGGCCGCGACCGCCGCCGACGATCCGCCGCTCGACCCGCCCGGCGTGCGCGCAAGGTTCCAGGGGTTGCGGGTGACGCCGAAGAGCCGGTTCTTCGTGAACGCCGTCGATCCGAACTCCGGCAGGTTCGTCTTCCCCAGCGGAATCGCTCCCGCCCGGCGCGCGCGCCCGACCTGTGTCGAATCCTGCTCCACCATCCGGCCGCGGTACGGCACCGATCCATACGTGGTCGGGAACCCGGCGAGGTCCTCTTCGTCCTTCACGCCGAACGGGACGCCCGCAAGGGGCCCCGGATCCTCCCCGCGTCCGATGCGCGCCTCGAGGGCCTTCGCGTCGTCGAGCGCGCCCTCGGCCCGCAGCGCCACGAAGGCGTTGAGGATCGGGTTCAGCCGCTCGAGACGGTCGAGCGTACCCCGCATGACCTCGATCGGCGACACCTCCCGCCGCCGCACGGCGTCCGCGATCACGTGTGCTGGAGCGAAAGCGAGGTCGTTCACGTGTCGCACTCTGCCCGAGCCCGTCGCGGCATGTCCAGCCCGGGCTGACGCGGGTTGCCCGCGAGGGCACGGTCGACGTATAGGCGCCCGCGATGTTTCGCGGCCTGGCGCTCGCGGCGATCGGCCTCGCGCTCGCCGCGTCTCCCGTCATGGCGAACAAGGTGCTGCCGCGGATGCGCGGCGTGGTCGAGGGCTACTACGGACACCCGTGGCCCGGCGAGGCGCGCCGCGACGTCATCCGTTTCATGGGTGCCCACGACCTCAACACGTTCGTCTATGGGCCGAAGAACGACCCGTACCATCGCGACCGCTGGCGAGAGCCCTACCCGACGGCCGACCTCGCGGATCTCCGCACGACGGTGCGGGTCGCCGAGAGGGCGAAGGTGCGCTTCGTGTACGCGCTCTCGCCGGGAATCGACATCTGCTTCACGTGCAAGGACGACTTCACCGCGCTCACGAAGAAGCTGCGCCAACTCGCGCGCGCTCGTGTCCGCCACTTCGCCCTCTTCTTCGACGATCTCTTCGGCCGCACGATCTATCCCGGCGACGTCGAGGAGTACGGCGGCTCGGACGGCCCGGCCCTCGCGCGCGCACACGCCGATCTCACCAATCGCGTCGACCGGTGGCTGCGTGCGCACCATCTCCCCGGCCTCGCCTTCATGATCCCGTCCGACTACGAGGGCACCGAGTGCCACCCGTACCACACCGAGCTGGCGGCAAGGCTGCGACGGCGGATGCCCGTCGGCTGGACGGGGCCAGGTGTCTTCTCGACGACCCTCTCGGGCGCGGAGGCGCGGGCGCGCGAGGCCTGCGTCGGCGATCACCCGGTCGTCCTGTGGGACAACTATCCCGTGAACGATGCCGTCCTGTCGTCGAACCTCCACATGGGTCCGCTCACCGGACGCGACGCCGAGCTCACGCGCGTCGTGCACGGCCATCTCCTGAACCCGATGACGCAGGCGCACGCGAGCCTCGTCGCGCTCGGAACGGCGGGCGCCTATTTCCGCGATCCCTCCGGCTACGATCCCGAGGCCGCCTGGCAGGCGACGCTCGCCGAGTTCGATCCGAGCGGCGGCCTCGCAACGTTCGCCGCACAGACCCGCAGCTCGCCGCTCGACCTGGACGACGCCGTCGCGTTCGGCGCCGCGCTCGGCGCCGCCTCGTCCACGTACACGAGCCCCGACTGGACGGCGGCGATGGACGCGCTCGCGTCCGAGATCGCGACCCAGGCCGCCGCGCCGGCGGCGATGGACGCGAGCATCGGCGGCAGTCCGCTCGCGAGCGAGATCGCCCCGTGGGTCGCCGAGCTCGGCGCGCACACAACCGGCGCGGCCGGCGCGATCGATCTGCTCCGCTCGATGAAGCCCGCGCTCCAGATGCTCGCCGCGAAGGCGGCGGGCGGAATGCTGCACGTGACCGGCGTCGCAGTCGGTCCCGACGACGCCAAGCTTGCGGCGCTCGGCCCGGCCTTCGCCACGCCACCACCCACGCGCGGGTTCGCCGACTTCGCCGATCTCGTCCGCTGCATGGGTGGCCCCGGCGCGCTCATCACCGCCGACATCACCTTCTGCCCCGAGAACGGCCTCAACGTCCACGGCAAGTCGCTGTACGTCTACCCGCGCACCTCGCTCGACCTCGAAGTCGTCACCGGTCGCAACGTCTACGAGCACCTCCTCACCTTCGTCTCGGAGCGCTACGCCGACTACACCGCCCGTCAGTCCCCAGGCTCGAATATCCTCACGCTCACGCTGGAAGGCACCCCGGTCACCCTCGGCACCAACGGCGCGTTCGACATATCCATCCCAACCCCACCGAGCGGCCGCGCACGTCTGCTCCTGTCGACGGCGGCAGGCGACGTCACCGCGGCGGACGTACCGTAAGCGAGCGGGCGAAACGTCGCGAGGTCGGGGACGAGGTGGAGGCGCCTGCGAAGCGGCGCGACGAAATGCAGGGGCCGCGACGGAACGTAAGGTTTATCGCGCGGAGTAGCCGAAGCCGAAGCCTCGTCCCCGACCTCGCGGCACGCCCTTGCGACGCTACGGAGTAAGCCCGCCGGACGAGAACGTGTACCCCGTCGGCAGGTTCGGTCCCGACGTGCGCCGGATGCCGAACCCGAAGACCTCGATCCCCGTCCGATCCCCGACCACGAGCGTTCCCAGCACCTCGCTGTTGATCGTCGTCGAGACGCTGCACGCGCCGGCCACCACGATGCAGCAGGCCGTGGGGCTCGATCCCTGGAACGGGAGGTCGGCCGTCGTGCACGGACCCTGCGCGCAGCGGTGCGTGGTGGCACGTACGAGGATCAGACCGCAGAGGGTCTGGCCCTCGCAGCCGGCGTTGATCCCGCGCAGCGTGATATCGATCTTGAAGTCGCCGTTCGGCCGCGCCCGGCCCGACGCCTTGCCGTAGCCCGCGAGGAGGGTCCCGTTCACGAATCCGCACAGGGAATCGCTCCGCACGGCCGGATAGCAGGCGGGCAACGCGGGAACGCCCATGGTCGTCGTGTTCGGCGCGGTGCACTGCTGGTAGGCCGTGACGAGCGGCGCCTTCAGCGTCTTGGCGCGCTTCGGCTCGTCGTGGAACGCACCCGCAACTCCACCGAGAACGAGCACGCCCGCGACGGCCGTGAGGCACACGCGGGAAGCGCGGCGAGCGGCGGATATCACGATCGGGCCTCCAGATCTCGAGCAGACGACAACGTAGCGTAATGTCCCTCGAGAGGCGTACTTCGGGTCCGGCTGAACTGTCAAGGTAAAATGAGGCTCATCACGCGGTCGCGCCGCCGTCGACGGGAAGGGCGACGCCGGTGACGTACGAGGCGTCGTCCGAGGCGAGAAACGCAGCGACGGCGGCGATTTCCGCGGGTCGCGCGATGCGGCGAAGGGGCACCTGCTTTGCGACCTGCGCCGCGTCAACGCCCACGACGCCCAGGAATCCGCGCAGGAGCGCCGTGTCGACCCCGCCAGGGCAGAGGCAGTTCACTCGGACGCCATGGGGCCCGTACTCCCGCGCCAGCGACCGCGTGAGGGCGACGACGCCGGCCTTCGACGCGCAGTAGGCCTCGTTCATTGCCTGGCCCTCGAGCGCCGATTGGGAAGCCGTGTTGAGGATCACGCCGGCGCCGGAGCGCAGATGCGGCAGCGCGATCTGGCAGGCGCGATACACGGCCCGCAGGTTCACTGCGTGCATGCGATCCCAGTCGGCGGGCGTGAGCCGCTCGAACGGGACGTAGGTGCCGACGCCGGCGTTGTTGAAGAGCACGTCGAGGCGGCCGAAGCGCTCCATGGCAGTGCGGACGAGCGCTGCGAGATCGCCGTCGCGCGCGACGTCGGTGCGGACGAACGCGGCGCGGCCGCCGCCGCGCTCGATCTCCGACGCGACCTCGGCGCCGCCCTGGTCGACGTCCGCGCCGACCACGATCGCCCCTTCGTCCGCGAACCGCTCCATCGATGCCCGGCCGATGCCGTTCGCGGCACCGGTGATGATCGCCACGCGTCCCTCGAGTCGTCGCATGGGCATCGCTTCGCGCGCAGCCGGCCCACCTGTCAATGCGTCGCCGCGGTGCTATGAGCGGAACATGTCTGCCAAGTTCACGGCCCTCACCCCGGAGCTCTACGACTACCTCGTCGCACACAACCCGCCTCAGGACGACGTCCTCCGCGAACTCGCCGCGGAGACCGCTACCCTGGGACCGATCAGCATGATGCAGGTCGCCGTCGAGCAGGGCGCGTTCCTCACCTGGCTCGTGCGCCTCCTGGGTGTGCGGTTCGCGGTCGAGATCGGCACCTTCACGGGCTACAGCTCGATCTCGATCGCGCGCGGGCTCCCGCCGGGTGGGCGGCTCCTGTGCTGCGACGTGAGCGAGGAATGGACCGGCATCGCGCGCCGCTACTGGAAACGCGCCGGGCTCACCGACCGCATCGAGCTGCGCATCGCACCGGCGCTCGAGACGCTGGCGGCGCTGCCCGCGAGTCCCCCGGTCGATCTCGTCTTCATCGACGCCGACAAGCCCAACTACCGCAACTACTACGAGGCGCTCCTGCCCCGGCTGCGTCAAGGCGGCGTGGTCGTGTTCGACAACGTCCTCTGGGGCGGGTCGGTCGCGAACCCCGAGAAGTCGGACGAGTCGACGACGGCGATCCGCGCGCTCAACGACTTCTTGGCGAGGGACGAGCGGGTCGAGGCGGTGATGCTGCCGATCGCAGACGGGATCACCCTCGTGCGGAAGAAGTAGGCGCGCGGGTCGGGGTGCAACGTCGGTTCGCTACTTCTCGTCGGCGAGCAGGACGGCCTGATCGGGCTGCAGACGACCCCGGTATCGCTCGCCTTCGGCTTCGCCGGTGCTCGCGACGGCGATCGTTCCGGAGGCGGGGTACGCGACTGGTTCGTTGGTGAAGTTGATGAGGATCGTCCAGCGCTCGTCGGCGGTGTGGCGATCGTAGGCTAGGACGCCGGGCGGAGCGCCGTGGAGCGTGAGGTCGCCGGTTTGGAGGGCCGGGGATCTGCGGCGCGTGTGGAGGAGGCGGCGGTAGAGGTGAACGATGGAGGTCGGGTCGGTGCGTAGGCGTTCCAGGCTCCGTGTGGATGCGTCGGGGGGCCAGGGCATCCATGGGTCGGGCGTCGCCCAGCCGTGCGTCGGGCTCGCGTCCCAGGGGATCGGAGCGCGACAGCCGTCGCGGCCGCCGGGATCGACCTGGCGCTCGCGTGGGACGTCGGCGTCCTCGAGGCCGAGCTCTTCACCGGCGTACAGGAAGGGTGTGCCCCGGAGCGTGAGCAGCATGACGGCGGCGGCGCGGGCGCGCGCCTCGGAGCCGAAGCGCGAGCGGTGCCGCGGGATGTCGTGGTTCGAGAGCACCCACGTCGGCCACGCGCCGAGCGGGCCGAGCTCGGCCGCGACCGCGCGGAGACGACCCTCCCATTCGGCCGCCTCCCACGGCGTCACGACCGACGCGGGGAGGTCGAAGGCCAGGTGCAGCTCGTCGTTCGCGCCGAAGTACGCCGGAAGCTCGTGCGTGAAGAGCTGGAAGACCTCGCCGACGAGCATGCGATCGCCGGGATAGGAATCGACGAGCGTTCGAAGCGCGCGCAGGTGCGCGTGGGTCGAGGGGTGCTCGTTCACGGCGACGTGGGGAATTCCCACTCGCTCGCGCGGCTCGTCGGGCAGCGCGGGATCCTTCCCGATGCCGTGCACGACGTCGACGCGGAAGCCGTCGATGCCGCGGTCGAGCCAGAAGCGCACCACGTCGTGCATGGCGGCGACGACCTCGGGGTTCGACCAGTCGAGATCCGGCTGCTCGGGGAGGAACTGGTGGAGGTAGTACTGGCCGGTCGCGCGATCGAGCGTCCACGCCGGCGTGCCGAGCGGAAATGCCGCCGTCCAGTTGTTGGGCGGCGCGCCGTTCGGTGCGGGGTCGCGCCAGAAGTACCATCCCCGCTTGGGGCTCGTGCGCGCGCGGCGCGATTCGACGAACCACGGATGCTGGTCCGAGGTATGGTTCGGCACCCAGTCGAGCAGAACGCGCAGGCCCTTCGCGTGCGCCTCGGCGACCAGCCGATCGAGATCGGCGAGCGTCCCGAACAGCGGATCGACGTCGCAGTAGTCGGCGACGTCGTACCCGAAGTCCTTCATCGGCGAGCGGAAGACCGGCGACAGCCACACCGCGTCGACGCCGAGCCACACGAGGTGCTCCAGGCGGCGGCGGATGCCCTCGAGATCGCCCACGCCGTCGCCGCCGGTGTCGAGGAACGAGCGCGGGTAGATCTGGTAGACGACGCCGGTCTTCCACCAGGGCGCGCTCATGCCCGGGGCGTGAAGACGACCGGCATGTGCTCGATCCCGACGATGAAGTTCGACGGGCGGCGCGGCAGCGGGTCGTCGGACGCGAGCGTCAGGTCGGGCAGGCGTTCGAGCAGTGTCTCGAACATCACCTTCAGCTCCAGGCGCGCGAGGCTCGCACCGAGGCAGAAGTGCACGCCGTGTCCGAACGCGACGTGGTCGTTCGGCTCGCGGTCGACGTGGAACTCGCGGGCGCGCGCGAAGACGCGCTCGTCGCGGTTCGCCGACGGATAGAGGAGGAGCATCTTCTCCCCGGCGCGCACGCGCTCGCCGCCCAGCTCCACGTCGCGCGTCGCCGTCCGGTTCATGTTCTGGATCGGTGTCACCCAGCGCAGCATCTCCTCGACCGCCGACGGGATGAGGGCCGGGTCCTGGTGCAGCTTGCGGCGTTCGTCCGGATTGCGGATCAACGCCTCCATGCCCCCGGTGATCACGTGGCGCGTCGTCTCGTCGCCGCCGACCAGGATGAGCAGCCCCTCCTGCAGGATGTCCTCGTCGCCGAGCTTCTGCCCTTCGATCTCGGCGTGCACGAGGACGCTCATCATGTCGTCGCGCGGCCGCGCGCGCCGATCGGCGACGACGCGCCGGTTGTAGTCGGCGTACTCGGCGAACGACTGCGTGGCGCGCTCCATCACCTCCACCGGCGCGGTCGCGTTGGTGGCCAGGATCAGGTCGTCGGACCAGCGCAGCAGCATGTCGCGGTCCTCGGGCTCGACGCCCAGGAGGTCGCCGATGACGATCATGGGGAGCGGCGCCGCGATGTCGTGCACGAAGTCGCACGCGCCGCGCGCCGCGACCGCATCGACGAGCCCGTGACAGATCTCGCGGATCTTCGGCTCGTGGTCGAGCACGCGCCGCGGCGTGAGGCCCTTGTTCACGAGGCTCCGCCGCCGGCGATGGTCGGGATCGTCGAGGTTGATCATCGACGGGATCGCCGGCGCGTCGGGCCGCGAGCTCATGCGCGAGCAGAAGCTCTCCGTGTCTTTCGAAACGCGCAGCACGCCCTCGTAGCTCGCGACGCCCCACACCGCCCCGCCCTCGTCCCAGTAGATCGGCGCGTGCTCGCGCATCCACTGGAAGTGCGGATGCGGATCGGCGGCGTACCAGGAGCCGTCGAGGAGTCGGATCTCCGGATTCGCGACGCGCGGCATGCGGGCGGGGCTTACCAGAGATGTTGACGGCCCCGCCACCCCCGAGTAAGCGCGCGACATGGACGGCAAGCTCGTAGCAGCGGCCCGCCAGGCGTTCGGTGGACAGGGCGCGTCGCTCACTCTCGGGGCGCCGGTGCAGGAAGGCGCGTGCCATCCCGAGCCGCTCGTTTGCATCCCGCTGGCGCTCATGAACCGCCACGGCCTCATCGCGGGCGCGACCGGCACCGGCAAGACGAAGACGCTCCAGCTCGTCGCCGAGCAGCTCTCGCGAGCCGGCGTGTCGGTGTTCCTCGCCGACGTGAAGGGCGACGTCTCGGGCGTCGCCGTTCCCGGCGAGACCAACGATCGCGTCCAGCAGCGCGCGAAGGAGACGGGCTACGCGTGGCACCCGAGCGGCTTTCCGGTCGAGTTCCTCTCGCTCACCGGCAAGCGCGGCGCCCAGCTCCGTGCGACCGTATCGTCGTTCGGACCGCTGCTGCTCTCGAAGGTACTCGGCCTCAACGAGACCCAGACGAGCGTGCTGACGCTCGTCTTCAAGTACGCCGACGACCGCCACCTGGAGCTCTTCGACTTCGGCGATCTGCGCGCCGTGCTGCAACATCTCTCCGGTCCCGGCGCCGCCGATCTCAAGGACTACGGCGGCATCTCGAAGCAGACGGTCGGGGTCCTGCTGCGCGAGATGGTGGAGCTCGAGCAGCAGGGCGCGCAGGCGTTCTTCGGCGAGCCCGAGTTCGACCTCCACGACCTCATGCAGACCGAGCGCGACGGGCGCGGCCTGGTGTCGGTGCTCGAGCTGACCGACGTCCAGGACAAGCCCGCGCTGTGGTCGACGTTCCTCATGTGGATGCTCGCGCGCCTCTACAACACCCTCCCCGAGGTCGGCGACGCCGAAAAGCCCAAACTCGTCTTCTTCTTCGACGAGGCGCACCTCCTGTTCGACGGCGCGAGCAAGGCGTTCCTGACCCAGGTCGAGCAGGTGGTTCGGCTCGTCCGCTCGAAAGGCGTCGGCATCTTCTTCGTGACGCAGAGCCCGAAGGACATCCCGCCCGACATCCTGGGACAGCTCGGCAATCGCGTGCAGCACGCGCTGCGTGCCTTCACCGCCGACGACGAGAAGGCGCTCAAGGCGGCGGCGCGCACCTTTCCCAAGACGACCTTCTACGACATCGAGCAGACGCTCACGTCGCTCGGGACGGGCGAAGCGCTCGTGACCGTGCTCTCGCCTAACGGGACGCCGACGCCGCCGTTCGCGACCCGGATCGTGCCGCCCGCCTCGCGCATGGGACCGCTCACCGACGCCGAGATGAGTCAGCGCATCGGCTCGTCGGCGCAGGTGAAGAAGTACGCGCAGGCCGTGAATCGCGAGAGCGCGGAGGAGAAACTCGCGGCGGCATCGGCGGGCGATGCCGGGGCGAGCGCGCCGGCGTCGGGTGGTCGCGGCGCGCCGCGCGAGGAGCCGAGCACGCTCGAGAGGGTGCTCAGCTCGCGCGTCACCAAGACCGTCGCGGTGACGGTCGCGGGCGCCATCACCCGCGGCATCATGGGCGCGCTCCTCGGGCCGACGCGCCGCCGGCGGTACTGACGCGGGCGGCGGATCCGCCCGCCCGCGCCCAGGTCAGCTACTTCTTCTTCGCGGGCGCCGCTAGGCCAACCCCGAGCACCCGAACGCCAATCGTCGCATCATTGAGCCCTTCCTTACGGGGCACAGCGCCTCGGAGGTCTCGCCAAGTCGACAGCGGATGCGGGCAGCTATTCGATCGAGGCGGCGATCGCTTCGGCGAGGCCTGGATGCTTCCAGGCATATCCGGCAGCGGTCGCGGCCTTCGGAACCACGCGCTGCCCAGTGAGGAGCATCTCTGCCATCTCGCCGAGCGCCAGCCGGAGCGCGATGCCTGGAACGGGGAAGATCGCGGGCCGATGGACGGCATGCGCGAGGGCCGTCGTGAAGTCGCGATTGCGGACCGGCGCCGGCGCGGTCGCATTCACGGCGCCGGTGTAGCGGGCATCGCCGAGCGCGGCCAGCACGAGCCCGACCACGTCGTCGCGGTGGATCCAGCTCATCCACTGCTTGCCGCTCCCGAGGCGGCCCCCGAGACAGGCGCGAAACGGGATCACCATGCGGCCGAGCGCGCCGCCGCCGGGTCCGAGGACGACGCCGATGCGAAGGGCGACGACGCGGACGTCGAAGTCCTTCGCGCGCCAGGCCGCCGCCTCCCACTGCCGGCACACCGAAGCGAGGAAGCCCACGCCCGACGCCGCCGTCTCGTCCAGCTCCTCGTCGCCGCGCGGGCCGTAGAAGCCGATCGCCGAGGCGCTGACCAGCACCTGCGGGTGTTTCGGCGACCCGGCGATGGCGTCGACGATCGCGCGCGTGCCCTCGACGCGGCTCGACGTGATCGCCGCCTTGCGCGCCGCCGTCCAGCGGCCGTCGGCGATCGGCGCGCCCGCCAGGTTCACGACCGCGTCGGTCTCGGCCATCGCGGCACGCACTCCGTCCCACGCGATTGCTTTGGCGGGAACGTAGCCGGGTTGGCGGCTGACGATCGTCACGTCGTGCCCGGCGCCGCGCAGCGCCCGCGCCACCGGATCGCCGATGAACCCCGTTCCGCCCGTCAGCAGCACTCGCATGGCGCGCGCCCCCTAGCACGCCCGCCGTGACGGTGAAAACGCCGCTTGCCGCGCCGCCGCGCCCTGTGCGAGTGGGGCGGCATGACGATGCCGCTCGACGGAATCCGCGTGATCGACTGGACGATCTGGCAGCAGGGGCCGGTGTGCTCCGTCATGCTCGGCGACCTCGGCGCCGAGGTGATCAAGGTCGAGGAGCGCGTCGGCGGTGATCCGGGACGCGGCATCCTGCGCGCGCAGGGGATCGACCTCTCGGATCGCCCGAACTTCTACTTCGAGGCCAACAACCGCAACAAGCGCAGCATCACCGTCGACCTGAAGAAGCCCGACGGCGTCGAGATCGTGCGCAAGCTCGCCGACGGCGCCGACGTGTTCGTCCAGAACTTCCGCCAGGGCGTCGCTGGACGGCTCGGGCTCGACGCCGCGACCCTGCGCGGACGCAATCCGCGTCTCATCTACGCGAGCGCCACCGGCTACGGTCCGCTCGGCCCCGAGAGCGGCGATCCGTCGTTCGACTACCTCGGCCTCGCGCGATCGGGGATCATGATGTCGGCCGGCGAGCCCGACGACGAGCCGCTCGCGATCGCCGGCGGCATCGCCGATCAGATGGGCGCCGTGATCCTCGCCTACGGCGTCCTCGCGGCGCTCCTCGCGCGCGCCAAGACCGGCCGCGGCCAGGAGGTCGACGCCTCGCACCTGGGATCGATGGCGTGGCTCCAGGGTCTCGGGCTCTCGGCGCGCCTGATGCTCGGCCGCGCCCTTCCGCGCACGGCGCGCAAGTTCGCGACGAACCCGCTCTGGAACCACTACAAGTGCGCCGACGGCGAGTGGCTCGCCCTCGCCATGATCCAGGGCGATCGGTACTGGGCCAACATCTGCCGCGTGCTCGGCGCGCCCGAGGCGGCGACCGATCCCCGCTTCACGACCATGATCGACCGCATGATGAACGCGGGTGACTGCGTGGCGCTGCTCGACGCCCGGTTTGCCACCCGCACGCGCGCCGAGTGGCTCCACGCGCTCCGTGAGGGCGGCGACTTCATCGTCTCGGTCGTGAACTCGGTCGACCAGCTCCCCGACGACCCCCAGGTGCAGGCGAACCAGTACGTCACGACCTTCGAGCACCCGACGTTCGGCCCGACGCAGGTGGTCGGCGTTCCCGTCGGCCTCAGCGAGACACCGGGCTCGCTCCGCCGACCCGCCCCGGAATTCGGCCAGCACACCGAGGAGATCCTGACCGAGCTGCTCGGCTACTCGTGGGACGAGGTCGGGCGGCTGCGCGACCAGGAAGTGATCTGACGCTCAGGTCGCCTTGCGCGGATCGACGCCCGCCCGCACCTTCTCGGTCTGGCGGGTCCGGTAGAGCTCGAGCGCCTTCTTCACGTCGGGGTGCTTGCCCGCGAGGATCGCCGCGGCGAAGAGCGCGGCGTTGATCGCGCCGGGCTTGCCGATCGCGAGCGTCGCGACGGGAATGCCGGCGGGCATCTGGACCATCGAGAGCAGCGAGTCGAGGCCGTTCAAGGACGCCGACTGCATGGGGACGCCCAGTACCGGCAGCGACGTCTTGGCCGCGACGACGCCGGCGAGATGCGCCGCACCACCAGCCGCCGCGATCAGGACCTCGACACCGCGGCCCTCGGCCGCCGTCACGTACTCGACGACCAGGTCCGGACTGCGGTGCGCCGACATCACGCGCGGCTCGTTCGGGATGCCGAGCGAGTCGAGCGTGTCGCAGGCGTTCTTCATCACCTCCCAGTCGGACTGGGAGCCCATGAGGATGCCGACCAACGGTTTCGCCGCGGTCGCCATCAGCCGAGCATCACCATGCCGCCGTCGACCGGGATGCACTGGCCGGTCACGAACGACGAGTCGTCGGACGCGAGGAACACCGCCGCGCCCGTCACGTCCTCGGGCTCGAGTGCGCGATGGATCGCCATCTGCGTGTCGATGATGTGCTGGAGGTAGACCTCGGGCACGCCCTGCTTCGTCGCCTCGGTCATGGTCGGGCCCGGCGCGATCGCGTTCACGCGGATGTTGTGCTTGCCGATGCTGCCGGCCATGTAGTGCGTCATCGCGTTGATCGCGGCCTTCGTCACGCTGTAGTGGAACGAGGGCAACTTGTCGTCGAAGACGGGGTACTCGGGATGGAGCCAGGCCGCCGACGACGACTGGTTGATGATCGAGCCGCCGCCGCTCTTCACCATGTACGGGAAGACGGCGCGGCTCATGAGCCAGGCACCGAAGTAGTTCACGTCGAAGATCTTCTTCAGGTACGCAAAGGAGCTGTCGAAGTTGTCGATGCCGTAGAAGATGGCCGCGTTGTTGACGAGGACGTTGATCTTCCCGAAGCGATCGAACACGGCCTTGGCCGCCCGCTGCGTGTCGGCCTCGTTCGAAACGTCGACCCGCTCGAAAACGTGCGGGGCCCCGAGCGCTTTGGCGACCGCCTGGCCCTTCTCGGCGTTGATGTCGGCGACGACGACGGTCGCGCCCTCGGCGGCGAACCGCTTGGCGTAGGCCTCCCCGATACCCTGCCCCGCCCCGGTGATGAGCGCGACCTTGTCCTTGAGCCTCATGTGCACGTCCCCTTTCCGAGTGCCGTGAACGAGGTGTCTAGCGCTCCCCTGCGTGTGCCCGCAAGCGCGCCCGTCACGTCCACAGCGCGTCGAACGCGGCGAGCGCGCGCGGCACGACCGAGGCGTACCCCTCGGCCTCGATGCGCGGGCCGAGCAGCTCGATGTCGTACCAGCCGGCATAGCCCGCGGCGTCGAGGGCCCGCAGGATACGGCGCAGCGGGATGTCGCCGTCGCCCATGACGACGCGATCGCTCGCCGCCAGCGTCCCGATCTCGAAGTCGTTCACCTGCACGACGGCAATGCGCGTCGTGCGCTCGCGGATGTTGCGGTAGAGGTCGCGCTCGATCCAGGCGTTGTTCAGCTCGAGGACCACGCCGACGTCCGTCGAGCCCAGCTCGTCCGCGAAGTCGAGCGCGTCGGCGAAGGTGTGGAGGAACCCGAGGTCCATCCGCAGCTGGCTCACCGGCTCGATCGCCAGCCGGACGCCGAGGCGCGCGGCCTCGGGCACGAGGTCCGCAAGGAGCGGTCGCGCCCGCTCGGCCTGCTCCTCCCACGACCACGCCGGTGCATGCCCCGGGAGGACGAAGAGGCACTCGGCGCCGAGCTCCGCCGCTGCTGCGAGATGCCCGCGCGTTCGCTCGAGCATCACGTGAGTCCCCTCCGCGTCGTCGAGGGGGAAACCGCCCGACGAGGTGAGGCACGAGACGACCAGCCCGGCGTCCTTCACGAGGCGCGCGGCGCGCGAAATGCCGACGGCTTCGAGCTTCCGCACCGAGACACCGACCGCGCGAACGCCGGCCGACGCGAAGAAGGCGACGTCCTCCTCGAACGACCAGCGCAGGGTCGTGATCTGACTCAGCGAGACACGCACGTTGCTGGAAACACCCCCGGTGCGACGTGTACAATGTATCCCGATGCCGTACGCCAGCTCACGAGTCCTCACCCGTCATCAGTACGAGGTCCGGCAGATCGATCGCCGTTGGCTCGTCGCCTGGATCGGATCGTTCCTGGCGTCGCTCATGCTCTTCTTCGCGACCTACGGCATCTACAAGGCGACCGGCCCGCACCCTCAGGTGACCGTGCTGATGCGGCACCTGAAGCACGAGGCGCGCTGGCTCATCCCGGGCCTCAAGGCCAAGCCCAACGCCAGGGACGAGGCCCGCGTCCTCATCGTCTCCGTAGCCTAGCAGGCCGCCCCTCCCATCTGGCTGCTCCGCCTCGGTCCAGTGGCGCCGAGGTACGCCCGTCACAATCGCTGCATACTCGCCCCCGACCCACGACGGAGTCTTGGGTCGGCGACCTAGCCGTTCATCGGGCACACGGCACAGCGCGAAAGCGCTTCGCCCGGGCGCCGGGGCGCCACGCAGCCGGCCTCGCGCAGCAGCCGGTAGGCCGTCCATAGGGGCAGCCCCATGACGTTGCAGTAGCAACCCTGGATTGCCTCCACGGGCAGGAACGGGTCGTCCTGGATGCCGTACGCCCCCGCCTTGTCGCGGCCCCCACCGGCGGCGACGTATGCGGCCACCTCCTCGTCGGAATAGGCCCGCATGCGCACCTCGCTCTCGATCGCGGCCGTCCACTCGCTGTCCACCGTCCGCACGACGACCCCGGTGACGACCAGGTGCGTTCGCCCGCGGAGCGCGACGAGCATCGCCCGCGCGTCCGCTTCGTCGCGCGGCTTTCCGAGCACTCGATGATCCACCACCACCATCGTGTCGGCGGCCAGGACGACCGTGTCGGCCGCTCCACCGGCCGCCCGCGCCTTCGCCGACGCGACGGCGATGGCGGCGTCCGCGGGTTGGTGATCGCCCGCGGCCGCCTCCTCGTCGACGTCGGTCGCGAGCACCGTGAAGCCGAGGTCGATCGCGTCCAGCAGGTCGCGACGCCGCGGCGACGCCGACGCCAGCACGAGCTTGGTCGGGCGAATCACGCGAGCACGATAGCGTCTCGGTGCGGGGCTGCGCCAGCGCGCGGAGCGCCCGCATTCCTTGACGGCCCGGGCGGTCCGGCGATAAGCCGCCCCGCATGTCACGCGTCCGGATCCCGAGGCAGCCGCGTGTCCCGACCGTTCCACTTCCCCCCGAGCTCCGCTGGGACGCGCCGCCCGCGAGCATGGCGCTGCTCCTCTCGCGCCGGCAGTTCCTGCGCGCCGTGGCCGTCCTGCTCGCCGTGCTTTCGCTCCCGCTCGTGCGCGTGCAGCGCGCCGCCGCGCGCGCAAAGGGCCGCTTCTTCACCAAGCCCGAGCGTGCGACGCTCGAGGCGCTCTGCGATCGGATCATCCCGCCTGACGCGGGCGGCCCCGGCGCCAAGGGCATGGGGGCCGCGCAGTACGTCGAGAACCTGCTGACGGCGCTCGACGGCAAGAAGGCGCGCCTGTACGCGGGCGGCCCGTTCAGCGGGCGGAATCCCCTCCCCGACAACAAGCGCGGGGTCGTCTCCAAGCGTCGGCCCAAGGACGCCTTCAAGAAGTTCATCCCGCCCACGCGCCTGCAGGAGCTCTACTGGCGCGGCGAGCTGTTCGGTACCGCCGGCGTCCCCGAGCTGGCGGCGCTCGACGCCCAGTTCGGCGGCCCGAAGAAGGGCCTGCGCGACGTGTATCGCGACGGCCTCGCCCGCGTCGACGAGATCGCGCAGATGACCAAGGGCGGCACGTTCGCGTCGCTCTCGACCGCCGACCAGGACGCCGTGATGGCGATGCTCGATGATATGGGCGCGTTCCAGCCGGACGCGCGGCGCGGCGGCGATACCTTCTTCAACACCGTCGTCCGCCAGACGATCGAGGGCTGCTTCTCGGTTCCGGAGTACGGCGGCAACGTGAAGACGCAGGGCTGGGCGCTGGTCGGCCTCGAGGGCGACAGCCAGCCGCTCGGCTACTCGATCTTCTCCGCCCCCACCGGCGGCTACGTCGAGCGTCCCGACCATCCCATGTCGACGGCCAACCCCGACGAGCTCGGCGGTCCGAAGCCGCTCTCGGCCGACGGCCAGGGCGTCCAGACCGCGATCTCCGCGCTCTCACCCGGGCTCGACCGCCTGCTGTGCGGGGACACCAATGCGTAAGCGCAAGCAGGCGAACGTCCTCGGCAACACGGGGCTCACGCACTTCGACGTCTGCATCGTCGGCAGCGGCGCCGGCGGCGGCACCGCCGCCCACGTGCTGACGGCCGGCGGCAAGAACGTGCTCGTGCTCGAGACCGGCCCCCTCACGTACGATTTCCTCGACGATCCGAAGCGCGACCCGGTGCCGCTGCACTCGAACGACGAGGTGAAGTACAAGGTGCGCAACTGGATCGAGCCCATCGCCGACCTCGATCCACGGACCTTCCGGCATGGTGCGTCCGGGGCGGCGACGCTGAACGAGGACGTGAACCAGCTCCCGCGTCTGGTCGGCGGCGCGTTCGGCCACGCCGACGTGAAGACGCCCCGCTTCACGAAGGTCGACTTCCGCCTGAAGACGGCGGTCGAGGAGGCGATCGGCGCGACGCCGATGCTGGTCGTCCCGGGCTTCGGGAGCGACAGCGCGAGCGCCAACTTCGCCGACTGGCCGTTCAGCTACGACGACCTCGAACCGTTCTACACCGAGATCGAGCAGCTCTACGGCGTCCAGGGCGCCGAGGACAACCCGTACGCCTCGGCGCGCTCGAAGCCGTACCCCATGCCGCCCGGCGTGCCCATGTACCTCGGTCTCAAGCTCGCCGACGGCTGTCGGGCGACCTCGCTCGACGGCCGCGCGCTGACGCCGCACCACTTCCCGGCGACGGCCGCCTCGCAGTTCTACGACGGGCGTCCGCCGTGCGTGGACTGCGGACTGTGCAGCGGATTCGGCTGCCCGAACAACTCCAAGGGCGCGCCCGCGGTCGTGACGCTGCGCAAGGCGCTGCTCTCGGGCCGCTGCCAGCTCCGCTACAACGCCACCGTCATGCGGCTCGGCGTCGCGGGCGGGCACGTGACCGACGTCGAGTACGTCGACGCCGACGGCGCGCCCCAGACCGCGACCGCCGACGCGTTCATCCTGGCCGCGAGCGCGATCGAATCGGCGCGGCTCGCCCTCCTCTCCGGCGTGCCGAGCGCGAGCGGGCAGATCGGTCGCAACCTCATGTTCCACCTGCAGACCAACGTGAACGGCTTCTCGCCCGAGCGCATCCACGGGCAGCGCGGGCGCGCCGTCACACACGGCGTGTCCGACTTCCGCGGTCTCGAGCCGGGGGGCGAGGCGCTCCGCGTCTTCTCGACGCCAGACGGCCCGCGCCTGCGCCTGGGCGGCGTGTGCGAGTTCGGTGGCTCGCAAGGGCTCCCCATCACCGAGGACGGCTGGGTCTACGCGCTCCAGCTCGGCGTCGCGCCGGGCCAGGCGCTCAAGAATGCCCTCCGCGACGGCGCGCTCGGCCAGCACCTCTTCGGCCTCATCATGCAGGCCGAGGACGCGCCGCAGCTCGCGAACCAGGTCGATCTCGATCCCACCGTGAAGGACGTGTTCGGCCGTCCCGCGGCGCGCGTCTCCTACGACACGCATCCGTTCGAGAAGGAGACGCGCGACTTCTACATTCCGTTCCTGCGCGAGGTCGTGACCAAGGCCGGTGGCGCGAACGCTTTCATCACACCCTGCGATCTCGCGCTCGGCGCGCCGACGTCGCGGCACGTGATGGGCACGCTGCGCATGGGAAGCGATGCCGCGACGTCGGTCGTCGACGCGGGCGGCAAGTTCCACGAGGTCGAGAACCTTTACGCCTGTGACGGGAGCGTCTTCGTCACCTCCTCGGGCTGGAATCCGACCCTCACGCTCATGGCGGTCGCGGCGAAGATCGCGCACGGGATCGCCGGTACGCCGCCCGTGGTTGCCTAGGAACACGGAACGGCCCCGGCTATCATGCCGGCCGTGGAACGTGGCTTTCTCGACGTCCGGACGCATGGTTTCGCCCGCGTCGCGATCGTGATCCCCGAGATCCGGGTCGCCGACCCGGCCTACAACGTCGAGGCGCACCTCCGCATGCTCGCGGCGGCGCGTGACCAGGGCGCCGCGTACGCGGTCTGTCCCGAGCTCGGCCTCTCCGGCTACTCGTGCGGCGATCTCTTCTTCCAGGACACGCTGCTGCGCGCGACCCGCGACGCGATCGCGCGGCTCGCACAGGCGACCCACGACTGGCCGATGGCCGTTTCGGTCGGCGCGCCGGTCGCGGTCGACGGCACGCTCTTCAACTGCGCGGTCACGGTCGTCGGCGGGCACGTGGTCGCGGTCGCGCCGAAGTCCTATCCGCCGAACTACCGCGAGTTCTACGAGCTGCGCTGGTTCCAGCCGGCAGCGGCCGCGGCGGCCGACGCGATCGATCTCCTCGACGACACGGTGCCGTTCGGTAACGACGTGCTGGTCGAGCTGGCCGGCATTGCCGGCTTCGTGCTGCACACCGAGATCTGCGAGGACCTGTGGGTTCCCGTGCCCCCGAGCACGATCGCCGCACTGGCCGGGGCCAGCGTGCTCGCGAACCTCTCGGCGTCGAACATCACGATCGGCAAGGCCGACTACCGGCGCGATCTCGTCCGCATGTCGGCCGCGAAGAACCTCGCCGTGCAGCTCTACAGCGCCGCCGGCTACGGCGAGTCGACGTCGGACCTCGCGTGGGACGGCCACGGGCTCGTGGCCGATCGCGGCGAGCTGGTCGCCGAGAGCGATCGCTTCGTCATGGGCGGTTCACACGTCGTCGCCGACGTCGATCTTCTCGCGCTGGCCGAGGACCGCATGCGGCAGACGTCGTTCGCGCAAAACGCCGCGGCGCTCGCGCGCCCGGCGCGCCGGGTGATCGTGCCGCTGCCGCGCGACGGCCGCGCGGCGACCGTCTTCGCTCGCCTGGCGCGCCGCATCCATCCCCTGCCCTTCGTCCCGAGCGACCCGGCCGAGCGCGACACCCGCTGCCGCGAGATCTTCCTCATCAAGGCGACGTCGCTGGCGCGGCGGCTGGAGTCGCTGCCGGAGAACGGACGCCGGGTCATCCTCGGCGTGTCGGGGGGACGCGATTCGACGCAGGCCCTGCTCGTCGCCATCCACGCCATGGACCTCCTCGGCCTCGCGCGCGCGAACGTCGTCGGCATCACCATGCCGGGGTTCGGCACGTCGGAGGGGACGTATCGCGTCGCCTGCTCGCTCGTGCGGGCGCTCGGTGCCACGCTGCGCGAGGTCGACGTGAAACCGATCGCGAGCGACGTCTTCGCGGCGATCGGCCACGACCCGGCGATCGAGGACGTGACGTTCGAGAACGTGCAGGCCTGGGCGCGGAAGTTCGTGCTCTTCGGCGCCGCGTCGCGCGAGCGCGGCATCGACCTCGGCACCGGCGACCTTTCGGAGCTGGCGCTCGGGTTCGCCACCTATGGCGGCGACCACATGTCGCACTACGGCGCCAACGCGGGCGTGCCGAAGACGCTCGTCTCGGAGCTGATCCGCTGGGCATCCGAGACCGTCTTCGCCAAGGAGTCGGCCGTCGCGGCGGCGCTCCACGAGGTGCTCGCGACCCCGATCAGCCCGGAGCTGCTGCGCCCGCGTCCCGACGGCACGATCGCGCAGCGCACCGAAGAGCTGGTCGGCCCGTACGAGCTGCACGACTTCTTCCTCTACTACTTCCTGCGCTTCGGCTTCGGCCCACGCCGCATCGCCCGCATGGCGCTGCACGCCTTCGACGGCCGGTACGGTCTGGGCGACATCCGCCGCTGGCTGCTCGTGTTCCTCCGGCGCTTCTTCGCGAGCCAGTTCAAGCGCGATTGCGTGCCGGACTCGCCGAAGGTCGGATCGGGCGGCTCGCTCTCACCACGCAGCGACTGGCGGATGCCGGCCGACGCGTCGGTTGCCGCTTGGATCGCCGAGGCGGAGTCGATTCCGCAGGCCTAGACCCGAGCGGTCAGCCGCGGAAGACGATCAGGCCGTGCGTAGGATCGTACGGCGACACGGCGATGGTCACGCGATCGCCGGGAATCACCCGGATGTGGTAGCGCCGCATGCGTCCACCGATCTTGGCGATGAAGTCCATGCCGTTGTCGCCCTTGACGCGGTAGTTGCCACCGGCCAGCGCTTCGCTGATGACGCCCTTTATCTGGATGAGATCGTCGCGAGCCAAGAATCGGGTGAGTAACACACGGGGTTGGCTCGGGCAACGTGAGCGTGCCGTCGTGCGCGGCCGAGCGGATGCCCGGGGGGTGCGGCGTTCGCTCCCCGACAATCACTCGGCGCCGCACCCCCCGGCATCCGCTCGGCCGGATCGGGGCTGCGCGCACGTTGCGCCGACCCCACCCCGGGTGTTCGGTGAAGGCTAGAGCAGATCGTCGATGCGGCTGCGGAGGTCGGTCATCGTCGACGCGACGGCGTTGCCGCATTCGGGAGGGAGGCTGCCGCGGCGGACGCGCTTCTCGGCCATGCGCTGCGCTTGCATGGCGGCGCTGCGGGCGGCCTTCAAGAGGCGCGTGCGCTTGGCCGGCTTGGTCGCGGTCTCGGCGCTCCGCAGACGGCTCTCGGCCTGGCCGAGGAGCTTTCGGACCGGAGCGGGGATCCCGGAGGTGCAGCTCGCGTCGATCGTCGGGCGTTCGAACACGCAGGTCGCCGACGGCACGCCGGCGCGCGTCACGTGGGTGCAGCCCTGCGCCGGCTCGCAGCCGTCGTCGGTGCACGGATCGGCGTCGTCGCACGCGGGAGCGCCGCCACCGATGCACTGCGTGCCGACGCAGTAGTCGTCCGCCGTGCAGGCGTTGCCGTCGTCGCAGGCCGATCCGCCCGCCTGCGGGCGATTGCGGCACTGACCGGTCGTCGCGTTGCACGCCGACTCCTCGCACGGCGCGTTGGTCGGCGGACACACGATCGGATCCCCACCCGTGCACGTGCCCGACTGGCAGACATCCTGCGTCGTGCAGGCGTTGCCGTCGTCACATGGGAGCCCGTCGCCCACGCTCTCGCACGAGGCGGTGCAGCAATCGTTCGGCGCATCGGGTCCGCCGTCGCAGGCCTCCTGCGGATCGCGGATCCCGTCGCCGCAGATCTCCGCCGTGCAGTTCGGCCGGCAGCCGTCGCCGAGCGCGAGGTTGGCGTCGTCGCAGGCCTCCCCCGCGTCCTGGTGGCCGTCGCCGCACGGGAAGCTGCCGCCGGTCGCGCCGGCGAGCTTCACCACGGTGAGCTCGTCGGCCCCGGCGCCGTTGTTCGTGAACCCGCCGGCGGCGACGTGGCCCGACGGGTCGATCGCCACGGCGAGCGCCTGATCGGCGGCCCCGGTCTGCCCGTCGAAGAGGTCGCGCCACAGCTCGAGCCCCGTCGCGCCGTCGAGCTTGACGGTCGCGAAGTCATTGGTCGCGCTCCGGATGCGACCGGCGATGACCACGTCGCCGTCGGCGTCGATCGCGAGCGCGCGCGCGTCGTCGGTGCGGTGCGCGGGGCCGTCGATCTGCGTCGTCCAGAGCTCGTGGCCGTCGACCGGACCGCGCTTGGTGACGAAGGCGTCGGTGGCCATCCCCGTGTTCGCGAGCGAGCCGGCGGCCACGACGCCGCCGTCCGGAGCGACCGCAAGCCCGAGCACGCCATCCGTGTCGTTCGCGTCGGCCGCCGTGCCGTCGAGCGCCACCCGCCAGGACTCGGCGCCGGTCGCGGCATCGAGCGCGACGATGACGACGTCCGGAGAGGTCGTCGTCCCGTTCAGCTCCCCCGCCACCACGATGCGCGTCCCCGCGAGCGCGATGGCCTCGACCGTGTCGCCCGTGTGGCCGCTCCCGGCGAGCACGACGTGCCAGCCCACGTCGCCGGTGGCGGAGTCGAGCCGCGCCACGACGATGTCCGTGCCCGCCGCGCCCGTCATGTGCCCTGCGACGTAGATCGCGTCCGCCGCCGTCGCGACGATCCGTGCAACGCCGCCGGCGCCGTCGATGTGCGAATGCCACACGATGGCGCCGTCGGCGGCCGCGAGGCGCCACACCGTGAACGGTCCTTTCGCGTCCGTCCGGGTGCTCGATCCGACCGCGATCACGTCGTCGCCGAAGAGCGCGCCCTCGCGTACGGTGTCGGCGCCGGCGCTCCCCCCGTCGAGGTCGACGCGCCAGCCGGGGCTCATGGTGCTCCCCGTGGTCCCCACGAGCCGCGCCACGACCCCGTCGTTCCCGAGATTCGTGTTCGCCACCTGGCCGAGCACGACGACGTCGCCCCCGCTCATGACGAGCACGTCGCGGAGGATGTCGTTGCCATTCGCCGACCCCGCGATCACCGCGCGCCACGCCTCCGCCCCGTCCGCCGACCCGAGCTTCACGGCGACACCATCGTCGCCTGCGGCCGCCGTCCCGAACCGGCCCGCCGCGACGACGTCGCCAGCCGACGTCGTCGCGATCGCATTCACCCGCCCGGGGTCAGGTGTCCCCGAGACGCGGACCCGCCACGCAAACGCAGGAGTGGAAAGGAGAAGGATGGACAGGCCAAGAACGAGGACGCGCATCCCGGCTACCCTACCCGGCGCGTGCAGCGCGGGTCTAGCAATAGTTGGCCCCACCGGGCGAGCCCCTGGCGGTGGGGGCGCGGAGGCCCCGGACTACGCGATCACCCGCTACTTGAAGCGCCCGAGCTCGCGGCGCGCGATCACCATCTTGTGGACCTCGTCGGGCCCGTCGGCGAGGCGCAGCATGCGCAGGCTCCGCCACATGCCGGCGAGGGGGGTGTCGTCGGAGACGCCGAGCGCGCCGTGGACCTGGATGGCGCGGTCGAGCACCTGCATGCAGACGTTCGCGGCGACGACCTTGATCATCGCGATCTCCTGCCGCGCCTCGCGCTTGCCGACGGTGTCCATCTTCCACGCCGCGTAGAGCGTCAGCAGGCGTGCCTGATCGATCTCCATACGGGAGGTGGCGATCATGTCCTGCACGAACTGCTTCTTCGCCAGCAGCTCGCCGAACGCCACGCGCGTGTTGGCGCGCTTGCACATCATTTCGATCGCGCGCTCGGCGGCGCCGATCGCCCGCATGCAGTGATGGATCCGGCCCGGCCCGAGCCGCGCCTGCGCGATCATGAAGCCGGCGTTCTCGGGACCGAGCGTGTTGGTGATCGGCACCCGGCAGTCTTCGTACCGGATCTCGCAGTGTCCGCCGCCGGTCGAATGGCCCATGACGGGAACCGGACGGATCAGGTTGAAACCCTTCGTGTCGGTCGGGACGAGGATCATGCTCGCGCGCAGGTGCGGTGCGGCTTCTGGGTCGGTCACCGTCATGACGATCGCGATGCTCGCGCCGACCGCCCCCGACGTGAACCACTTGTGTCCGTTGATGACCCAGTGGTCACCGTCCTTCACGGCGCGCGTCTGCAGCGTCGTCGGGTCGGCGCCCGAAACCTCGGGCTCGGTCATCGAGAAGCAGCTCCGGATCTCGCCAGCGAGCAGCGGCGCGAGCCAGCGCTTGTGCTGCTCGGCGTTCCCGAACTCCTCCAGGATCTCCATGTTGCCCGTGTCCGGCGCGGCGCAGTTGAAGGCCATGGCGCCGAGGAGGCTTCGCCCCATCTCCTCGCACAGGATGCCGTACTCCCAATTGGTGAGCCCCGCCCCGTGCTTGCCCGGCAGGAAGAGATTCCACAGGCCCTCCGCCTTCGCCTTCTTGCGGATCTCCACCATGCGGGGCGGGTACGGCACGCCCGTGCGAACGAGGTGATCCTCGTGGGCGAGCTCGGCTTCGACCGGGTAGACGTGCGTCTCGAGGAAATCGACGACGCGTTTCTTCAGCTCTGCGACTCGGGGCGACGACGTGAAGTCCATAGGGCGCCGACGCTACGACGGGACCGCCGGGGTGTCCAGAGCGGCACCGCAGGGCGTCTACGCGATGCCGAGCTTCTGCTTGCCCTCGTCGCTGATGCGCGACGGATGCCACGGCGGATCGAAGACGACGTCGACGCGGACGTTGTCCTGCCCGAGACCGGCGATGCGCTTCTTCACGTCCTCCGGGATCGTGCGCGCCGAAGGACACGCCTCGGACGTGAGCGTCATCTTGACGGCGATCGCGTCGGCCGCGATGTCGATGTCGTAGATGAGGCCGAGGTCGTAGATGTTGAGCGGGATCTCGGGGTCGTAGCACTGCCGGATCGCGTCGACGACGGCGCTCTCGGTGATCGCGCCGCCGCGATGGTTGACCGTCGTGCCGCTGCGGACGTTCGGCGGCGGCGCCTCGCGCGGCGTCGCCGACT
>Ga0187894_10000889_pt1 | contig 39823 bp, 36 predicted proteins | sample GBC1701081metaG_FD_136650 | JGI IMG/M metagenome (GOLD analysis project Ga0187894, IMG submission 136650) | White microbial mat communities from a lava cave in the Kipuka Kanohina Cave System on the Island of Hawaii, USA - GBC170108-1 metaG ... | reverse complement strand
CAAGTCCTCCGGCAAATGATAAAACGCGCCGAAAAGCTAGGCATGAAACTCGTGCCCAATGAAAATTCTACCCGCTTAACCCATTTATTCTCAGCGACTTGTTGAGGTGTTTCTTGAGAGAAAAGAGTAATGATTTCTCTTTTGGCTTCTTCTTTGTGATTTCTTAGCGTCCTTTGCGTCTTTGCGTGAGATAAAAGAATTTTTTCACGCAAAGCCGCAAAGGACGCAAAGGAAGAAAAATAGGATTAAAACTCCTATTGCGTAATCCGGGTTAAAATTTACAATACTGAAGATCGAGCCGTGTTGGCCTTCTCATTATTGAACGTGTCTCGCAACATCTTCACGTGATCGTGAGCGGCGAGCACGCCTTCATACTGCTTCTGAACCGTCGTGCGTACAAAATCGGGAAGATCTTTTTCCAAAGCTTCTTTGTACATCTTCTTCGCAGAGTCTTCGCCGCGTTCGCATTCGTTCAAAACCGCCGATTCCTCGCTTCCGGCGATGGCAGTCTTGATATTAATCCAGCCGCGATGCATGGTGCCGGCAAAACTGCCGGAATTTTGCGGGTCGCCGCCGAGACTTGTCACCAGATTCTGCAAGTCGGCTGCGTATGCGGCACGCTCCTGCGAATAACGCATAAAGACATCTTTGATGTCATTGCGTTTGACCGCTTCCGCAGCCTGCTTAAAGCCTTCCGTGCCATCCTTGCACGTTTCGATCAGGCCGTTCAGCGTATCTATGGCTTCCGCCGTTACTTTGTCGTCCTTATTTACATATGATGATGGAACTTCGTGTTCTCTGATCATGATTCTACCTCCAAAAAAAACCTTGATAAATCGGCTGTCAATCTGACCGCCCTTAAAGATACAGTTCAACTCTCGTGCCACCGCAGTTTCTGAGGTAATTTCGATAGAATGCGGGTAAAATCGGATTTCAAATGCGCTCTATCGATACGTTCTTGCATTGAAGCGATGCAAATTCACGCGAGCAGTAAAACCGAAGATCTGGCCAGTGCGGTTTGGCGGTTCGCACGCGTGTGTGACAATATCATCTATCGCTCATTAGCCCGATAATTATTGAAATCGCCCTCGGATTGAATCTATTTAGGATAAACGCAACAGGTGAAGCGCGCCCGAGCGCTACTGCCGGTCGGTAGAATTGTATCTTTTGGATGAGTTCGAAAAGCACGAAAAAAGGAAAGTTTCTCAACGAAGTCGCCGAAAAAAACGGTGTCGCGGTCGTCATTTTGAATGGTCGGAATAAAGAAATCGCGGCCGCAAACAATAATTCGATCTGCAAGACGCTCTGGAACTCTGCTAGATTTCGTCCCGCGTGCGACCGGGACTGCGGAAGTGCTTTCGCAAAAACGGCTAACGGCCAGCCTTTCGATTACGAATGTCACGCCGGTTTGACCTGTCGAGCGATTCCAGTCGAAGACCGCGGCAACCGTTTCGTCGCGATAGTCGGGCGCACATTTATGAACTCTGCAAATTACCGTACTGCGACCGAAAGGGCGATTTCGGGTGAATGGAGTAAGTTCAAGCCGACGGAATTTTTCGAGAATATTCTGATGTCCGGAACAAGTGCGGGCATCGAAAGCGCTTCGGACGAGCTTGCGAAATTTACCGTCTCGGAGCCCGACGACATTCTGGAGATCAAGCCCAAAACGGAGACCAGAGCTGCTGAAAGTCGTACCGACGAACTAGCGGAGATGGTGCGACGCTTTAACGAAACCGCGCCCGTCGAACGCGAAGCTGTAAAGGCCGCCCCCTTTCCTGCGCAACCAATGGCGGAAGCTGCCGACGCAGCCGCGATCCGCTCGCTGGTTGGTTCGCTGATGCGGCAACCATACCTCGATGCGTGCGGCTCGGTGCTCGATTTTTTGCAGCGGAAGCATCGATTCTCATCACTCATTTGGCTTGAGCGGAGCAGCGATATGCTCAGAGCTTTGATAACTAAAGGCGAGCTTCAGGGCAAGCCGATCCGCATAAATCTTCCGGCGGACAACGAACGCCTGATCGCCGCCGCCGACAATGATAAGCCGCTCATTTTGCGTGAGCGCCGCGATGCGGTGACGGGGAGCAGCGGCAGAACGCTTTCCCTTTTTCCATCGAAGGTGGGCAACGAGATCAGAAGTGCCGTTGCGATCGAATCTGAAATTTCAGACACGGATCTTGTAAATCAGATCGTCCGGATTTCAAAGGCGGTGGCTCCGCAAATAGAAATCCTTCGGCTCCGCGACGAGGTTTCAAGCCGCGATTCACTTGCGCGCGGACTCAAAAAATTTAACCAGAGCCTTCGACGCGTCGATGCTGATGATTTTTGGCTGCACGTCACGCAGGCGTCGGCCGAGCTGCTCGGTGCCGAACGCGCGTCGCTGCTTGTCCTTGATGAAAGTTCCGACAAGCTGAACGCCAAGGCGGCCATCGGCTCCGCGATCGATCTGCAAAGGGCCGAAAACGTCGGCGGCAGAATAGCGATGCAGGCGCTGATGCGCGGTCGTCCGATGACGGTTTCCGATCTGCCCAGCATCGGCGTCGAATCTGCGCCGCGTGAATGGCAGTACAGGTCGCAATCGTTTATCAGCTTCCCCATCGCTATCGGCGATCGGCGTATTGCCGTAATGAATTTTACCGATCGTCCCGGCGGCGACGCGTTCGGCGAACGCGATCTCGACCTGTTGAACACGATCTCGCCGCAAATCGCCGTCGCCATCGACCGTACGCGATTTAAAACCCGCGCGGGCCAATTCGAGCAGCGTTCCATCACGGATTCGCTCACGGGCCTGCGCAATCGCGGCTACCTTGAGGAACGATTGACGGAAGAGATCAGCCAGGCACGGCGCTACCGCGCGTCGATGTGTCTGCTGATGATCGATGTTGATAATTTTAAGTCGTACAACGACAGCTTCGGCCACCCGGCGGGCGACGCCGTGCTAAAGCTTGTGGCGAACGCTTTTCGAGAAACTCTGCGAACGGCCGACGTTGCCGCGCGTTATGGCGGCGAAGAATTTGCAATACTCCTGCCGCACACTTCGAATGACGAAGGCGCGGCGATCGCCGAACGCATCAGGCAGCGCGTCGAGCGTTCCGAATTTCCGAACCGCCACGTGACCATAAGCCTCGGCATCGCGAGCTATGCGAACGAATTCGAGGAGCCGAAGGATTGGATAACCGCCGCCGACATGGCACTGTATGAAGCGAAGGGGCACGGCCGCAACAACATACGCATCTACGAACAGCTCGGCCGTTCTTTCAAAGAGAAGATCAATTAAATGAGCCGCGTTTTTTCAGAAACTGTTCTCATCGGCCGCGAGCGCGAGCTTGCCTGGCTGGCGGAGCATTCGAAGGCAAGATCCGGTTCCGCCGGTCTTTTTTTTCTTGCCCGTCCGGGCGCCGGGGCGACCGCGATTCTAACCCAAACTTCCGACCGCTTGTTTTTCGAGAGTGGCGAAGTGATGCCTGTTCATTTTGCATTCGACCGTCGCGACCGAAACGCTGCACGAACTTCTTTGCGTTTTGCGCGCGGATTTTTGACGCAGGCGGTCGCATTCGGCCGAAAGGATAACAATCTTATCTCTGCTTTGCCGACGCTGGAAGATCTGGAGCGTATCGCGTCGCCGCGTGATTCTGTGTGGCTCGATCCGCTCTTCGAGTCGTTCCGTTCCTTCGGAATTTCCGGCGATTCATATTCGCTTTCAAAGCAGTGTTTCGCTTTTCCACAGCGTGCCGCCGTTGCCGGCAAGCGCATCGTCGTACTGCTCGATGCCGTTCAGGAAGCATCGTATCTAGTTGATGCCGAATACTTTATCGACGACATCAGAAACCAATGGAGCGGTGCCGACTTTCGTTTCGTACTTTCTGCGCACCGACGTTTTTTCGGCACGCATTTTTCGCTTCCGCGGCTTATGCTCGATGCGCCGTCAAACGGAACTGCCGCGCAAATTACCGAAAGGCTCGCCGCGGAACATAGAGTCGTGATTAACGGCGAAACGCGCGATTTGATTGCGGCACAGATGAAGGGTGACATCCGTGCCATCGATGCGGTGATTCGCCGCGCGGCTGCCGAATCCGTTCCGTTGAATAGCTTTCCGAATGTCGAGCGCATTTATTCGGACGAAATTTTCGCCGGCAGCGTCGGGGCGTATTTCGACGGCGTAATCGCAGCGGCGACGCCGAGCCACGAAGCGGCGCAAAGCCTGATCGGCGTGCTTTTCGACTCGCTGGACGGTGACATGCTGTTGATGCCGATCGAAAAATGGAACCGCCGCATCGGCATAAGCCCAGATGAATTCAATCGTCTGCTGCATATACTCAACGTCGAAGAGCTGATCCGCGTCACGTCGAACCGCGTCGAGATCGCGCGCGAAAACGTCGCTTTCGCCGATTACATTCGCGGCCGTTTCCGCCTGGAACTTGCCGGCGAAGCTCGTGCGCTCGTCGTCAGCGAATCGCTTGCCGAATTCACGCGCCGGGCGCCTAAAATTATGGCGCGCAAATACCGCAACGCGTCCGCACTCGACCTTTGCGCTCTGATGTCCAATTTTGAACGCTGCACGGTGCCGCGAGCTCTTCTCGATTACGCAGCCTTTAAAGAAAACTACAAGGGATTGCCCGAAAGCGAGGTGAGCGAAAAGCTGCGGTCGGACGACGACCGCATCGATCTGCCGTCGATGGTTTTCAGTGCACCTTCCGAATCGTTCTATCCCAATCTGCGCGACCATATCGACGCTGAACGCTCCACAATCGGCGTCGGATTTCAGATGGGAACTTACGACGAAAAGGACGAAACGGTTTGGCTGGCCGCTGAGATCGAATCCAAGCTCGAAGCAACACGCGATGCAGCCGAGTTCTGGTGCGACCGGCTCGAAGCCGCGGCGTTGATGTGCGGGTTTCCGAACTACCGCATCTGGCTCATTTCGCCCGACGGCTTCACGGTCGAGGCTCTCGAAATCATCTCACAGCGAAACGGATTTGGTTCCAGCCGCCGCCAAGCCGAATTGCTGGCCGAGTTTCTAGGTAAGAGTGAAAGCTTCGGTCGTTTCACCACCCCGTCGGCCGAAGCGGCCGCAACCCTTCCTAAGACAGGAGGGGAGATTGCTGCAGGCGTCACTCCTACCGAAAACGAATACGAGATAACGATTCCGATGGGTGAAGACGGCGAACTGGCTGGGGCAAAAGTGATCGAAGACATTGCCCGCTCGCACGGCTTTAAGTCCAGCGTTATTAATCAGATAAAGACGGCCGTGGTCGAGGCCTGCATCAATGCCGCCGAGCACAGCCACAGCCCGGACAAACAAATTAGCCTTTCTATTAACGTGTCTGACGATCGCATCAACGTCACTGTCACAAACCGCGGCGTTCGTCTTTCCGATCAAATCCCGCCTGACGCAGCCGAATCCGAAACCCGTCGCGGCTGGGGCCTGAAGCTTATGCAGCGGCTGATGGACGAAGTCCGTTTGGAACAAACAGACGACGGCACCCGCATCTCAATGTCCAAACTTCTCGAGCCCGCATAAAAAAATCTGTTGTTTTCCCGCAAGCATTGTGTTAAACATTAGCTCTGTTAAGTTCTTTCGTTATTCGCGATAAAATATCAATATAAAAAAATGAACGCTGTAGCATCTGATTTGGGGATGAACGGCGCCGGTGTCGCGGCGTCGAATCAAGCTGTCGTTTACGCAGGCGACTATTTGAATAAACTTGCGGGCGAGCAGATCGAACGCGAATGCCGTTTGCGGCTTCAGGAAGGCTGCGACGAGCTGGTCGTGAATTTTTCGCAGACCGAACTTGTGAACAGCATCGGCGTTTCGATATTGCTCGGCATCATCGATTCGGCTTCGACGATCGGCGCAAAGGTGGTTTTTTCCGATGTGAAACAAGACACCGTCGATCTGTTTGATATGCTGGGTGTAACTAAGCACGTGGCTATCAGGAACGCCTAATGATGTTTTAAAATTTATCCGACTATTTCTTCCGGGCTACGCCCGTCTATTTGCGGAAAAGCTTTGCTTTTCCGGGGCTCGGCTTTCAAAATTTTTGCGGCTCTGCCGCCGTTTTTGCTGCGATGGTCGGGAAGCGGCGGCGTAGCCGCTTAGATCAGTGGTGAGCCTGTTCGGAGAAGCACAGCTTCTCCGCAAATAGAGCGGCAGAGCCGCGCCATTGATATTGACGGATTAAATTTTCAAACACTGATAGAGCATCACTCTTACTTTGAGAATACAGGACTTTAAAACTGCGGACGTAAAACGAATGGCGGAGGAACGGCACAAGCTCGTCCACACATTCGGGGCGCTTGCCGAACTCGGGCAGGAAGTTTCGAATAAGCAAAATTTTCAGGAAACGATGCGGACGTCGCTGCACCTTCTGCTCGGCAGCCTGGCGATAATGCGCGGCGGGGTGGCGCGGTATTCGCGGTTCGGGCATGAGCTGAACATGCTGGCGGTGCGCGGCTTCCAGCCGGACTTTCCGCTTTCCTTGTCGCTTTGCCACGAAGACGAACGGCAGTTTTTGGCAAGCGGCCTTTACCCGATAGAGATCTCGCAGGCAAAGGTGCTGCCGTTTTTTCAGATCTACGACCGGAGTTTTGAAAGCTCCGGTCTCGAGATTTTTGTTCCGCTTGTTATTCGCGAAGAAACTGTCGGTGCCGTCTTTCTGGGCCGAAAGGCGACAGGCGACCCATACACCTCTTACGACCGCGAGATCATCTGCGCGATGGCGCGGCATATTGGCGTGGCTATCTCGCAGCGGAACATGATGGCCGAGCTTGAGCGCCGTGCCGAAGAGAACCGCAGGCTTTACGAAAATCTGAAGCTTACTTACAACGACACGGTGAAAGCCTTTGCCGCCGCTATCGACCGCAAGGATAAATACACCGAAGGACATTCAGTGCGCGTGGGGAAATATTCGGAGATCATCGCCGGCGAGCTTGGCTGGGGCGAGCAAGAGATCGAAGGAGCGGCGGTCGCAGGTTACTTGCACGATGTTGGCAAGATCACGGTCGAGCGAAAAATTATCAACGCGCCGTACCGGATCAATGCGAAGGAATCGGCGGAATTAAACAAGCATCCGCGCGTCGGGTACGAAATTTTGATGCCGATAAACCACCCGTATGCAGACGTGCCGCTCGCGGCGAAGTATCATCATGAACGGCTCGACGGACGCGGCTATCCTGACGGATTGTATGACCGGGAAATTCCGTATATCGCAAAAATCGTGAACTTGGCGGATTCGTTCGACGCGATGACGACGGACAGACCGTACAAACGCCGCCGCGCGGCGAACGAAGTTTTCGATGATTTGCAGCGAAACTCCGGCAAGCAATTTGCGCCCGAGATCGTTCACGCTTTTTTTCGCGGAATGTATAAGGAGCTGACCGGCGAGACAAAGGACAAGCGGTTTCGAAAGCTGCTCGGCCGCGAATACATGGAAACCGAAGGGATTGTCCCGGTGCTCAGAAGAGCGCTTAACGGAATTGCGCCTACCTCGCCGCTGACTTATGTTGCGTTCGATTGACCGTCGGCTTCATCGTCGCTTTTTTCGTTCTCATTTTTTCTCGCCCAACGGTTTTTGATTTCCAGCAAATTTACGAAGCGCAGAACGGCGAAGACGATCACGGTGCTCCCCACCGAAAGCAAATACTTTTCCATCCCGACCAGAATGCCGATCGCCGCGGTCGTCAGAATTCCGGCCGCGGTCGTTAGGCCGTGCACGTCACGGCTGCCGCGTTTGAAGAAGATCATCCCGGCGCCCAGAAAGCTGATTCCCGTGACTATTGCGCCGAGCAAATTGGCCGCATCGAAACGAACATGATCGCCGTAAACCCTGAACTGCGCCGCCATAAATTCGCCGATGACAACGAATAAGACGCAGCCGACACCGACCAAAATGTGAGTTCTCAGCCCGGCCGCTTTGCCCGAACTTTCGCGCTCCCAGCCGAGAAGACCCGCGAGCACGCAGATCGCAAGAATTCTGAGAAAAACGCTGAGGTCGGCTTCGTAAGGCATGATCTTAACAAGTTATAGCAATATTACATCCATGTTAAATCCTATCCAAAGTGCGGGCCGATTGATGAAAGCGGCAATTCGTTCTAAAATTTAAACACGCGTATATACCTGCGTCGAATGGCGATCAAACAAAGCAGAACGTTTCTTTTTACTCAAGCTTCACTAGCTAACCGGAATCGTGCCGTTGGCCGCATTTTGGCACGCGTCATTACGCTCGGCGCTTTAAATCGTAACGAATCTCGCGGCGCGCATTATAAGCCCGATTTCCCCGAACACCATCGCCGAATACTCCGCCGAAGCGCCGTATTGAGCTACGAGCCGATCGATGGTTCGCTTGTCGAGCCGAGGAAGAGAGATTATTCTAAAGCCAAGGCAAAAGGGTAAGGCCATGATAGACATCGAAAGATACAGAACCGATTTAGAAAATGCTTGTCGTGAATTTTCGTTGCGACGACTCGATCTTGTCGGCTCTGCCGCGCGCAAAGATTTTGCCGGTGACAGCGACGTTGACTTACTTGTTACTTTTGACGGCGATACACGATTATTCCAGCGATACTTTGGTTTGAAAGAGCGGTTGGAAATCATATTCAGCCGACAAGTGGATCTAATCGAAGAAAGGGCGGTGAAAAATCCTTATGTCCGAAAAGCTCTTCTAAAAGACAGAGTAAAAATTTATGGAGCGTGATTCGAAGACCTATCTTCTCGATATCAGAGACAACTGCGACTTCATTCTCGATTTCGTAAAAGGCAGCGATCTAAAGAGATACAAGACAAATGACTTGGTCAAATCGGCGGTTGAACGGCGATTTATCACTATTGGCGAGGCTCTCGCCCAATTAAAGCAGATAGATCTGAATCTATTAGGAAGCATCGCGGACGCCGCGCGGATCATAGCTTTTCGCAATATTCTCGTCCACGGATATGAATCGATCTCGGATGAGCTCGTTTGGGAAATCATCGAAGATCATGTGCCCGAGCTGCGAGCGAAATGCGAAGAATTACTGGCTGGCTGAGAATTACCAACTCAGGCGCACACGTTGGAAGCCGGTTGACGTTCGCCCGTCGAGCCGAGTCGAGGAAGAGAGATTATTCAAAGGGCAAGGCAAAATGAATATGGCGAAACCATCGCTGTATCTTCACCATTTGATTCCGGTTTCTCAGTCGCCGACAGGTGCTAGTGAGGAAGGTTTGATTTTTGAAATTATGGGTCTCGACAAGTCTCACGCCTCCTTCGAGTTGTCGGATCGCTTTGTGAATTATGTCCTCAAAAACGTGATTTGTGGCAACTGTTTGGGGAGAATTGGTAACCCTACACATCTTACTCTTTGTGAGAAACCCAGGAAACCGGAATCTAATTTGAGTGATCGATATCATCGGTTCTGCTACGTGCCGACGTTTAATGGAGAAGAATTCAGAAGGCTGTGGGCGCAGGAGAAGAGGCGGTTTCGCAGTTTTGTTCGGACGGCTAAACTTAGCAAAGTTCCTTTGCCCCCGGAAGGGATTCTAAATCAATTAAAAGGTAAGCAAGAAAGTAGATGTTATTACTGCTTCAATGAGTTCCAAACCAATTCCTCTAGCCTCCAGCCGCACCTAGATCACTTTGTTGCAGTTGCAAATGGTGGAACTAACTCGATTTTCAATCTTGTTTACGCATGTGGCAGGTGCAATCGAGAAAAGTTTAGAGAAAATGGCGAGCAGTTTATAAAAACATTATTCATTCCCGTGTTCGACCGTCTTGTTATGACCGAAGGATTGCTCAATGAACATTACCGAGCAATGCCGGAGCTGGATTCGCCGGAACATGGTGCATGGGCTTTCGAAGGGATGAAACTGCTTGAACAAAAACAACGCGTCGAACGTGAAAGCGAGAGAATGCCTGTTAGATTGTTTCCAAGCGATGTTCGTAGAAAGATTCTCGAAATGAGAAAATCGGTAGGAGAATGGAAGGAACAATTAAGGCCCGAAAACTTGAGTAACGTTGAAGATTCATACAAAAAGCACTGCGACAAGATGCCTGATATACAATCACCTGAGTTCACAAAATGGCTAGATGAACACTCCAAGCTTCTATCGCTCTTAGAATTTATTCGAGGTGAAGTTCGCTAAGTCATGAGCACTAACGGGCACGTAGAAAAAAAGCGGCTTGAGAATCCGCCTACTAGATTCAAACTGAAGATACGGCGGCGGGAGAATCTCGATGCGCCGGTGACATGGGAAACGTTTGAATTGCCGTATCGCCGTAATCTGAACGTCATCTCGGCGTTGATGGAGATTCGCAAATTCTGTAACTATTGAGGGTAGAACTACAACGCCGCCGGTTTGGGACATGTCGTGTCTCGAACAAGGAAAAAAATGGAAATCGACGACCGTTTGAACGGCCTGCTTAGCGACGACGACATTACGAACTGCGGCAACGCGCAGAATTGCGTGCAGGTTTGCCCGATGTCGATTCCGCTCAAGAGGGCGATCTATGAAACGAACCGTGACATTGCGGTCAATACTTTGTTTGGTTGGTTTAAGAAATAGAAAATGTTATTGAAGAATGGTTATCGGCGTCGCGTCGTCAATCTCCAGCGGCTGGAAAGTGTGTTCAGGAATTCTTGCCACAAATGCCTCGAACTGTTCTGCCGCCATCGGGCGCGCGAAAAAGAACCCTTGCCCAAGATCGCAGCCCAGAGCATGCAGCTTGTCTCTTTGCTGCTCGGTTTCGATTCCTTCCGCGACAACCTTTAACCCAAGCGTTCGCGCCAGCGAAATAACAGTTTTGATAACTTCGCGGTTGGCGCTGCTTTCATCCATCAGCCCGACGAACGAGCGGTCGATCTTCAGCGTCGAAACCGGGAGTCGGACAAGATATCCGAAATTCGAGTAGCCGGTTCCAAAATCGTCGATGTCCGTTTCGATGCCTATCTCACGCAGCTTTCGCAGCATCTCGATCGCCCGGTCGTGGTGCTCGAAAAACACCGATTCAGTGATCTCGAGCTTCAATTTCTCGGGCGGGAAACCGACGTCCATCAAAACGTTGTGAATGCGCGTTACCAGATTCTCGTTTGCAAATTCGCGGCAGGAGAGGTTGACGCTCAGTTTAGCGTCCCCGGCGAACGGATTATTTTTAAAAATGTCGCGCATTTGCGAGCATGCACGCCGCAAGATCTGATCGCCGAGCCGGTCGATCCAGCCGATCTCTTCGGCCAGCGGAACAAATTTCGTGGGCGAAATTTTACCTAGTTCGGGATGCTGCCACCGGGCCAACGCCTCGACCGCGACGATCGCCCCCGAGGTCAGCGAAACTATCGGCTGATAGAGCACCGAAAAATCATGATTTTCAATCGCGCGGCGAAGATCGGTTTCCAGTTTCAGCGTTTCCCGCGCGACCGCGTGCATCTTTTCCTCGAATATCTCGTGGCGGGCCTTTCCGGCGCGTTTGGCCTGATACATCGCCGTGTCGGCGTCGCGCATCATGTCTTCCGACGAAACGTGTTTCGCTGAAGCGTGCAATATGCCGATGCTCGCAGAGCTGTAAATAACATTTCCCCCAATGTCGAAGGGTTCACCGAATTTTTCCTGTATCCGCTCGGCGATTCGCGTAACTTCGGCAAGATCGTAATTTCCCTCGACCAAAATAGTGAATTCATCGCCGCCGAGACGCGCGACCGTGTCCGACGGCCGCATGCAATCGCGCAACCGTCTCGAAATGGCGATCAAAAGACCGTCGCCTACAACGTGGCCAAGGCTGTCATTGACATACTTAAAGCGGTCGAGGTCGATGAATAGCACGCTAACGTGATGCATCGAATCGCGCTGCGATTTTTGGATCGATTCGGTGAGCCGCGTCATAAAGTAGGCCCGGTTGGCAAGGCCGGTCAGCGCATCGTGGGTGGCTTCGTGCTGCAGCTTTTCTTCCACGACCTTTCGGGTCGATATGTCCTGAAGCTGGAAAATGAGGTTCGCTTTTTCCGAGCCCGCATCGCCGGCGGCAGACACGCTCCATGAGGTCCAAACTACGCGGCCCGTTTTGTGCAGATACCTTTTCTCCATCTGCCAGTTCGATATCTCGCCCGTTAGGATCGAATGCACTCTTAGCTGCGTTACAGCGAGATCTTCGGGAAAGATCATCGATTGATAATCAGATGCAAGAAATTCGTCGGCTTCATAACCGAGAATGTTGCAGAGTGCGTGGTTTACCTTCAGCCACTGTCCGTTCGGGGCGACCAGCGCGATGCCTATCGGAGCATGATTAAACGCGCTGCGAAAACGCTGCTCGGATTCACGCAGAGCCTCCGAGCGCTCTTCGAGGGTCTTTGCGTACTGTTTAGCTTGTTTCGCATGCTGCACTGAGATCTCGACGTTCTTGAGATACATCTTGTATGCCAGGAAAATAAAGAAGACGACGGGAAAAGTAGCGGCGATCACGACGAAGCCCAGCGACACGGTGAGCGTCTTGAGAATAGCGGCCGATACTGCGCCGAAAACATAACTTATAAAGCTCCATGCATATTTATTTTTCCAGGTTTCCAGAAAAGGGGTCGCGTCCTTGAGCGAATCGTGCTTGGAACAGAGAAAAGTGTTTACGATGAATTGCGTTACAGCTACGATAGAGAGGGCGACGACAAAGTTCTTAAGAACTGGACCGCTTGCGTACCGAGCCTCCATTGTGTAAAGACCGGTAAGCCACAGTGCAACGGAGGCTACTGCGGTAGTTATAGCCATTGCCGCCGCGTTAAACAGAATGGTTACCAGCTTGCTGCAAAATCGCCGCGACGAGAAGAAAGCCTCGACCGCCGAAAGGACAACTGCCATTTCACCGCCATACATCAACAGGGCGAAGAAAATAAAGGTGTCGGAAACCGCGATGTGAGATTTGATTTGCGGAATCTGGATGGTAAATCGGGAACCGATGCCTACGGTAAAGCAGGCAAGGATCAGAAACTGCAAGTCCAGCGTCTCAACCGGAGCACGGTAAACCGCGGCCCCAAAAAAGGCCATGCCGAGCGCGATCACGCCGATCATGTAGCGTGTTGTCTGCTTTTGAGAATTCATACCGGATGTTCAGGGAGAACTCGCAATCGGGTATTCAACTACGGCGGGGGCTGTTTTAAGGTGAGAATTTGTTCTATCGGAGAGCCGGAGGGCTGAAAATAGACGATGAGGCCGCTGAATTGCCGGCCTCACCCTATTATGAACTGTGCCTGGCATGTTTGTCTATTGTTTTATGCAATTACACAAACAGCGTCGTGCACTGATTCGTGCTCTTGAACCCGGCCTTGACGAAGCTCTTGTGAGCGTGCGTGAAATCGACGTTGCTGAGCATGCAGATGTTCGACACGCGGGAAACGAGCTCGAGGCTGAGGGCTGCGAGACAGCTTGATCCGACGCCGCGGCCGCGATATTCCGGGCCGGTGTAGATGCCTTCCAGATAGATCGTCTCATCGGTTTCCGCGATGATGTCTGCCTTGAAGACAAGCTTGTCGCCGTCGAACACAACGAATACGCGTCCCTGTTCGATGCGGCGCATCACCCGTTTCAGAAAGCCCTCTAGGTCTTTCTGCATCGGATTGATTCCGCATTCGATCTCGGCAACCTCGGCCTGTGCTTCGGCAACCTGAATAAGCTCTTCAGGCTTTGCGAGGCGGATGTCCCAATCACACTTCTGGACGATGAACGGAAAGCTGAGCTCGAAGAGCTGCTCCGTGCAGGTCAGCCGCGGCTGAGTAAGACCGTAGGTGTATTCGTTCCAGAAGCTCTGGGCGTCGTCACCGCTGGACATGATCAGGTGAATCGGCGTCTCGGACGTGCGGGCCTTTGCAGCCAGTGCGTTGAGCGCCTCACGCGATCGTGCCTCGACAAGCGTGCTGTGGCCGATCAATGCGATACCCTCAAGCTTTCCCTGCGTGTTCCGGTAGCCGTAGAATTTGCCGCGGTTCAGTTGGCTTTCGATACCGTTGTCATTGATAAAGCTCGTCATGACAACCGCGTGAACCGGTCTGACTGCGAGAAATTCAAGAGCTTCCTGTCTGTCGTTGTTCTTCAGTTCATGCACTCTGGACATGTCCGGAGCGTTTAAGAAAAAGGCTTGACGTGCAGCTTCGTTGTAAGCGATCTGTGTTTGTGCATGGAATGTCATGTTTTTATCCTCCTATTTTATTTTTGTCATTCCATGCCCTCGGAGTCGTCGCCCAATATTGCCGAACCGCGAATGAGAACGCCATCGCCAATGAGAACACCATCGCCGATCAGAACTCCGTCGCCTATCAAGACGCCATCGCCTATCAAAACTCCGTCCCCGATTAGCACGCCGTCCCCGATCAGAACACCGTCGCCTATAAGAACGCCAAAGGACAGCAAGGCCGTTCCTGATCCCTCAGATCCACCGTCGCTTATTATCACATGCGGTTTCAACGCAAGACCCGTCGTATAAAAAGCGGAGCTTAACTTAACGGTTCCATTTATATTTTGAAGCCCGTCGTTGAAGATCAGGCCGCGTTTGTATGCGCCTTGGAAGTGCGTGGTCAGGTTCGAGCCCGTGATGAACGCCTGATTCGCCAGGATCAGCTTCGACCAGCCGAACGTGGTTCCGGCGATCGTCGAGGTTAGTGCCGGAAGCACTGAGCCCGAGGCAAGAAGCGAGGTTCCCGTTGTTGCGGTGTTGAAGTCAATATCCGAACGCATCGTACGCGCCAGCTTCACCGCGCCGTCAATGTTGATCTCTCCGGCACCTTGCTGAAACATATTGGCATCTGCCAAAGGTTGTGCAGTGTACTGGAGCAGCATCTTTATCATTCCCGGCGTAAAGTTCGGGTTTGCCTGCGAGAGCAGGACAGCCGCGCCTGAAACAACGGGTGTTGACATCGACGTGCCGCTCATTTTCATCTTCGCGTCGGCGTTCGTTTCAAAAAACCCGAGCGTCAGCGATTGTGCCGCATTCTCCGATGCGAGCTTATTGTTCTCCGATTTGTAGGAGATGATCTTGTTGCCCGGGGCAACTAGATCGGGCTTGATCAGGTTGTCGTAAACCTTTACGTGGTTTGCGTTTGTGTAAAAGCTGCGTGTCGGGCCGCGCGAGCTGTACGTGGTCATCGAATCGTCGTTGCGCCTTGCGCTGCCGCGGCTGTTGCTGGCGCCGACAGTGATCACATACGGGCTGTTTCCGGGCGAATGGATCGTGCCATAAATCTCCTGGCCCAACTGATTTTTGCCGAGGTTGCCCGCCGCCGCCACGACCGTGATGCCGCTGGCCACGAGTTCCTTTACTTTCAAACACAGCGGATCGTTGGTGTACGAATCGACCGCCATGGTGCCGAGGCTGAGATTAACGACGCGGATATTGTATGCGGCTTTGTTCTGGAGTATCCAATTAAGACCGCTTAACAGCCACGAGGTTTGCCCGACGCCGTCGTTGTTCAAAACCTTGACGCTGATGATATTCGCGTTCGGCGCAACGCCGCGGTAGGCACCGTTTTTCTTCGTATCACTGCCGGCCGCAAGACCCGCAACGTGTGTTCCGTGTCCGTAAACGTCGGCGGTGTCGTTCAGATTCGAGTTCGTGAAATTCACGTTCGCCACGATGCGCGAAGTATTTCCGTTCTTGAACCCGTTGTGAGCGGCGTAAATACCCGAATCGAGGATCGCGATGCCGACGCCCGTTCCGTCAAGCGTGTACGCTGCACGGCCGTTGAGCGCGGGCTGCGAACGCACAAGGGTGGCGCCGGTCGCATCTTCGATGTGACCTGTCATGACCGTCTGGCGGTCGGGCGAAACATAGTTGATCAGGCCGCTTGCGACGAGGCTTTCAAGAGTCGAAAGCCGGGCGTTCACCAGCAGCATGTTGGTTTTGCCGATGCGGTCAACAATGCGTGCATTCGCAGCAGCCATAGTTGAACGGAAAGCCGCATTGTCGGCGTCTTTCGCCTGAACGATCACTTCCATACGCTTGGTTCCGGTCGTGTCGGCTGCGATCATCTCCTTCAGATCGGGAGCGATCTTCTGACCACGGAAACCTTCGGAAGCTTGATCTTCGGTCTTCTGATCTTCGACGGCAACGTTGGCAAGGTTTGCTTCGACGGCGATCGTTTCGAAAAGACCGGCAAACTTTTCATTCGCTTCGATCTTTGTCGAGTAATCGGCAAAGGAACTTCCGCCGATGATCCGCAGGCCGCTATCACGCATGGCAGCAGCGATCTTTTCCTGCGATTTGTCGGTGACGAAAACTCCCGCAAAACCGTCGATGAAAAGGATCGTGTCCTTCGATTTAACGGCTTCATCGATCACGGAAAACAGCCGGGCTTCGGCGTCCGCGTTCGATTTCGACTGTGAGAAAAGTGTGCGGGCTTCCAGCTTGACGATACGCTTTGCGGTCAGGGCTGTTGCCTGGCCTTTTGCAATTGCGATCGCAAGTTGTTCGACAAGGATTTCCTGACTCTCGTTTTTCTCATCGAGAATCATGGGATGACGAGAGCCATTACCGCCCAGCACCTTCATCAATTGAAGCGTTTCGGCTTCAAGGTTAAGGTTCTCACGCAGTCTTCCTTCGCGGCCAAGCTGGGTGAGATCGGTAACTATGCCTTCGCTTTCAAACTTCACGAGCGATATCTGATCGTTTGAAGCACCGCTATATGTCGCAGCCACATTGCCGGCGACGAAGCAGAATATCAACATCAGCGATATCGCCTTGTGAATCATTTTTGTTGGCGACGTTTTCATTTAACAAACTCCTAAGGTACAAATAGACAAACTTCACGGCACTAGCCGTCGCCCTTCTTTTACAAGGCGTGTGCCAAAGGCTAAGTATTGTAAATAGTGGCTTTATGGAATTTATCGAGTGGGCAAGTTTAGGCGTTTTTAATCAACCTGATTAACCGATTCGGTCAGTCTGACCGAAAGCCGGACCGTTAAGCCAGCGGTCTTCGACCGCGACGACCGGCCGAAGTCTGAACGGTTAAGCCAGCGGTCTTCGACCTCGACCACGCGTAAAAAAAACGCGGTCGAAGACCGCTCGCTTAACGATAAATAGATATGTAAAAAACACGCGATCGAAGACCGCTCGCTTAACGATAGATAATCGTTAAAACATGTGCCGCTTTTGCGGAACTTAAGTATTGGCAGCAACGTGTAAACGGGTTAGTATTTAGAAGCCCCTATCACCGAAATTCTATAATGCGCGCGTTCTTGTTTTTATTTTTCCTCGTCCCGTGTCTGGCGGCATCGGTCATGCCGCAGACGGAAGGCAGTTTGGCGTCGGTCGTTCGCGAGACGGTTACGATTCCTAAGTTTGCGGCACCGCTTGTGATCGACGGCAAACTCGACGACGAAATGTGGAAGCAGGCCGCCGTGCTGAAAGATTTGATACAAACCTCGCCCGGGGATAACATTCCGGCTTCGAAACCGACCGAGGTTTATCTCGGCTATGACGAAACCAATCTTTATGTTGCGTTCAAGTGCTGGGACGAGAGAGACAAAATCCGCGCTTCCATCGTGCAGCGCGATGCGGTTTTTGGCGAGGACACAGTTGGGTTTTGGCTCGATACTTACGACGATCAACGCCGCGCGTATAATTTTGCATTCAATCCGCTCGGCATCCAGCAGGACGGAATAGAAACCGAAGGCCGCGGAACCGATTACAGCGTTGACATTTTTTTCGAGTCAAAGGGCGTGATTGAGGAATGGGGCTGGTCGGTCGAGATAAAGATTCCGTTTAAATCGCTGCGCTATTCGGCGGGACCGGGAAAATTCTGGGGATTCAACGCCGGGCGCAGCATTGCACGGTTGAACGGGGAATTCAACTCCTGGGTGCCGCTGCCGCGCGGCGTTCCCGGTTTTTTGAATAAATTCGGCAAGATCACCGGACTTGACGAGATAAAGGCGGAGCGCACGCTTGAGATAATCCCGACCTTTACCGCCAAGCAGACGGGCACGCGAACGAGTCTGACACGTTTTTCCAATCCGCCGATCGAGACGGATTTCGGTTTTACGGTGAAATTCGGAATCTCGCCGAACGTCACGCTCGACGCAACATACAATCCTGATTTTGCAGATACCGAAGCGGATGCTCCGGTGGTCGAGGCAAACCAGCGTTTTCCTATCTACTTTTCCGAAAAGCGGCCTTTCTTTCTCGAAGGGATCGATATTTTCAAAACGCCGATCGAAGCGGTTTACACGAGACGCGTTGAGAAACCGCTTATCGCGGCCAAGCTGACGGGCAAGACTGGAAAAACATCTTTCGGCATTTTCGGAGCCGTTGACGACCCGCTATTCAATCCTCTCGATAAGAAGGCGTATGTCGGCGTACTTCGATTAAAGCGGGACATCGGAAAAGAATCGAACATCGGTTTGCTGGCCACGAGCTATAACTATCCATCGAAGCACAACGACGTGCTCGGTTTCGACGGCCGTTGGAAGATCGACAAGCAATCGGATTTTCGCGGACAGATACTCGGCTCGACGTCGAGAAATTTTTATTATGACCCGAGAACAGACACGTCGGAGTATAAAACTCTAAACGGCGTAAGTTACACCCACCAATATAACTACAGCTCAAAAAATTACGGTTATGGAATTGGGGGCAGCGGCACGTCGCGAAGGTTCCGGGCGGACACGGGTTTTACGTACCGAACCGACTCGATGAACAATTTCGCCTACTTCAACCTAGGCGCCGACCCCAAACCGAAGGCATTCGTCATCAGAAAATCGATGAGCACGAGCTTCGGTTACCGGAACGATTTTTCAGGCCGGATGCAGGGTTGGGGATATGATGTGAACGGCAACCTGAGCTTTAAGGGCAACGCCGGCGGCGGTGCCGGATTCTCGTTCGGCAAATCGAGGATCTACGAGGACGAATTTGGGCCGATGAGGAGCGCGACAAATGCCGGAACGTTTTTCGGCCCGCCGAGCCGCGAGTCATTCGGCTACGGCCCATTCACCTATTTTTATAAAGAGTTTAACAAGCGCGTGTCAATCAACACGAATTTCAGCATGTCGTTCAACAGCTTCGATTACGATTTTGGGGCCGGGCCTGATTTTCCGCGCGTTAGCCCGGCAGCTCTCGCCTTCGGCCAGAACGTTGCGCTCGACCCGGGCGAGGCAACGGGCATCTATTTCGGCGTCGGGACAGATCTGAAACCGACCGACAAATTCAGCACCTATTTGAGCTATGGCAGGTCGAGCCTCAAACGCAATGCGACGAATCGGCTAGTTTACGAATCCGACAGCTTTTCACTCGGTTCCACATATCAGTTTTCGCGCTACGTCAATTTTAAGGCTCGGGTTTATTACGACACGCTGAGCGACAGCATCTTTGGCCAGTACACCTTCGCGTGGACTCCGGGCGTCGGCAAAGCGTTCTATATCGGCTATAACAGCAACAGCACATACAACGGCTACGCATTCGGACTTCGACAACCCGGCTACCTGCAAACGAACCGCACGTTTTTTATCAAGATGTCTTACCTGTTTCGGAAGACTTTCTGAAGTTCGGTTCGTCGGTACGGTCCAAAATATCGCAATGTTTACAGAGTCTATTAGAGTGAACGTTAAGCCTGTATTTATGATTTTAATAATCGAACGAAGCCTTCCTGTTCGAAATGTTTGTCCGTAGTAAGAGCTGCGTTGACGCCGCGACTCCGCATCAAGACAAAGCTCACCGCGTCGCATAGAGAATAGGATTTATCTAAGCGCCGTTTTAACAGCTCTATGGCCGTTCGATGTAACTGAGCATCGACCCAAACTATATCGGTCTTTTCGTCAGCTAAAACGTCTTCGCTGAACTGAATTATTTTTTTTCGCGGAATGCCGCGAACATGCGCGAGGGCGGTAAACTCAGCAAGGATGTAGCTGGATGTTAATAGAATTGTTGCCGACTCATAAATCTCCGTCGCTTTTTCGTGGTGTATTTCGTTTTTCTCGAATTTACATAAAAACCCAGATGTGTCGATGAGCATCAATCTTCATCCTCGTGAGTATTGGCATATTCGTTCGCCAAGTCAAAATCTATTCGTTCATTATGATCCAGTTTGAAATATTCGTCCCTGGTAATCTCTCGTCCATACCACATCCCATATATTTCGTTGGTTCCAGAATTGCTTGATCGTGAAGGATCTTCGCTTCTGTTGTAGCGCTCCTCTATTTCCTCGACGATCTCAAGTACTTCTTCCTGTGCTTTTGGCGGCAAATGAAAAACTTTTTCCCGAATTGTTTCGACCACATTCATAACGTACTGATACTACTATCATCTACGTTCTAGCACAACGATCTTCCTTTGAACATGCGCAGCCCGCTACCTGGTTCAGCGACTGATTTTCCGTTGGGTGTGCTTATCGGGTTCTAATTTGTATGCGTCACGTAGATCGTGGGTCGGCAAAACCGCGCAATTCTCGTTTCCATTCCAAACCAACGATTACTTTGGAGTTGGAGACGTCCGGGCATTGTAAAAAGCGATAAAATCTTTCGTGACCATGGCTTTTTCGTCACCGACAGCTGCAAGCATTCCCGTTTGGTCCTTTGCGACATCGAACACCATGGCGAAACCTTTTTGCTTGCTGAATTCCTGAAGCGCGGCGTAGATGTCGCGCATGACCGGCGAGAGCATCGCTTGCTGCCGGCGCTCGAACCGCAGCTTCGCATCCTCCGATCGATACTTGATCTCGAGTTCGAGGCGGTCGGCCGCATCGATCTTTTGCTGAAGGTCGTATTCATTTACGGGCACCTTGCCCGCGACCATCTGATCGCGAAGAGCAGCGATCTCACGACGAGCGGTTTCAAGCCTGCCGTTCAATGTTCTAAGCTCATTGTTCACGGGAGTAAATTCGGCTGCGAGGTTGCGGACGGCAGCAACATATTTCGCGATGCCGGTTTTCTCATCGCCGAACTCAGCCGAATTGATCAAAACCACTTTTCCGAAATTTGTCGCCGCTACTGTCTGAGCGTAATTGACGAACGAAAACGCGGCACAAATAAATGTGAACACTACGAGAGAGCGTCTCAACATAAATGATTCTCCTGTTCTAGAATATGTCCGATCTATTCGACGTTCGGAAAAATGCAGTGGTTGCTTGACGGGACGGTGGGATGAACTAATTACGCGGGACAAGCCTCTCCGGCGTGTCGTCTGCAACAGCGTTGACACAGCGACGGATTCATGAACTCGACCAAAAAAACTTCAAGAGTAAGCCGCCTAGGCGCGCAGATGATCTGTCGGTGAGTGGCAGCGAAATGGCTTGCGACGTTTCAGAGCCAAACATAATTAATGATATTCTTTCGGTATCAATGTTAGAATCTTCTGCTCAAGCACCGAAAAAATACGAGACAGGCGAAATTAAGAATCGGGATAAGAACAAATTATTCCATTCCGATAGGCAATTTCACGATTGGTATCGGTTCGTCCTCTCCTTTCCGCCGCAACTCGTTCGTGACTATTTTCTTCGGTTCGAACTGGAGAAAGGAAAGGTAGTTTTGGATCCGTTTTGCGGAACCGGAACGACACTTGTCGAGGCAAAGTTTGCCGGGTTTCAAGGCCTGGGGTTTGAGGCTAATCACTTCGCTCAATTCGCCAGTGAAACTAAACTTGATTGGTCTATAGATGGCGCTGAATTTTTGGATGCCGCAAGAACAATCCGGCAGACTGCTCTTGAAGAGTTGGCAAGATTAGAAATCAGCGACGATGGTGGCAACGAAAGTGTCACCCGAAAGAAACTGAGGCGGTTAGACAATGAGAGACAGAAACTACTGCTCAAAGATTCGATTAGTGAGTTGCCGTTGCACAAGAGTCTAGTACTTCTTGAAGAAATTCGGCGTCATCAAAACACCGGGTTGTACAAGTCGCTTGCACTTGCTTTAGCAAATGTCGTCGTTTTCAAATCAAGCAATTTACGTTTTGGCCCGGAAGTAGGCATTGGAAAGGTAAAAGATGATGCCCCAGTTATAGGGCCGTGGTTTGAACAGGTTCAACGGATGAATCACGATCTGCTTTCAATCAGTGGCCACTCATTTCCTGCGGCGCGCGTCATTCGAGGTGACTCAAGACAGATCAACAAGCGATTAAAACCAAAAAGCGTCGACGCCGTGATCACATCACCACCATATCCGAATGAAAAGGACTACACCCGAACCACGCGATTGGAGTCGGTGCTTTTGGACTTAGTGCGGACGAAGGATGAACTTCGAACAATGAAGAAGGGCTTACTGCGTTCAAACACGCGCGGAGTTTATAAAGAGGACGATGATGATAGATACGTTCAGAACGTTTTTAAAGTCCAGCGTTTAGCAGATGAGATTGAGGAAAGGAGAATTAGCTTAGGTAAGACGTCTGGTTTTGAACGGATGTATGCAAAAGTAACGAAGCTTTATTTTGGCGGTATGGCTCGACATTTTGAGGAGATGAAGCCTTATTTGAGTAAGAATGCGCGGCTTGCGTACGTTGTAGGCGACCAGGCTTCATATCTTCAGGTAATGATACGCACTGGTCATATCTTGGGTGAAATTGCGGAGTCGCTCGGATATGTTGATATTAATATTGTTCCATTTCGAACTCGATTCTCCACCGCAACCAAAAGTAATCTCAACGAAGAAGTCGTGACCTTTAGATGGCCGGGAAGTAACAAGAGAGAGAAAAATCGAAAATAAAATGGTGAAGAAGCTTGAATCGAAAACGTCTGACTCAAAAGCTAATCGTTACGGGCAGCTTATAGAAGACATCTTCTTCCGACATTACACCAGGGATCGAGAATCGATTGAGTTTACAAAGGATGATTTGATTGAGACAGCTTCCTTGTTGGGAATTACATTGCCAAAAAATGTACCGGACGTTATTTATTCTTTCCGTTCTCGCGGCGGAAAAACTCAGCGGATTCGGCACACCGAACCAAAGGGGTTCCAATGGGTGATTCGTGGAAAAGGTCGAGGCAAATACGTTTTCGCGATGGCGCGAGAGCTTTCGCTTGCACCCAATCCGGATTATATCGAGACCAAGATACCGGATGCGACACCGGGAATCATTTCGAAATATGCTCTTGGTGACGAGCAAGCACTTCTTGCGAAGATACGGTTTAACCGCTTGATCGATATTTTCACGGGGCTGACTTGTTACTCAATGCAGAGTCATTTGCGAACGTCATTACCGGATATTGGGCAAACAGAAACAGACGAGTTTTATCTAGGCGTTGATAAACACGGTGCGCATTATGGGCTGCCGGTTGAGGCAAAAGGAGAAAAGGACGATCTCGGCATTATCCAGATTGAGAATAATTTTGCCTTGAGAACGAAGAAGGAATTTAAGGGACTTGTTTTCCGTCCGATTGCGGCGCAATTTCGCAAGGACCAAGCAATTGTTCTAACCGAATTCTCAATGACGGAGGATGGAATCAGAATTTTGGCGGAACGACATTACCGCCTTGTGTCACCCAGCGAACTTTCAGAGGAGGAACTCGCATCTTACTCGAAAAATACGTCTAATCAATTAGACTAGGAATCCAGATCGCTTCGCCTTTCCGACATTGAGGTATCGGCCCGGGAATTAGCGCATTTGCCGTAAGCTACTTTAAGAGATACGAAACAGGTTTTCTGATCCGTGTCTTTCCCGTTCAGTGTCAGTTTATCCGAGTTTCGATATTAAATTTCGAGAATGTCCACAAGCTCCTGAACGGCGGCGGCGCTTTTTTGGAGGGCGGTGCGTTCTTCGTTGGTGAGGCTGATCTCGATTATTTGCTCGACGCCGTTTTTGCCGAGTTTGACGGGGACGCCGACGAAGAGGTTTGAGATGCCGTATTCGCCTTCGAGGAAGACGGCGCATGGGAGGATTTTCTTTTTGTCTTTCAGAATGGCTTCGGCCATTTCGACGGCTCCGAGCGACGGAGCGTAGTATGCCGAGCCGGTTTTCAGCAGACCGACAATCTCGGCACCGCCGTTCGCGGTGCGCGTGATGATGGCGTCGAGCTTGTCTTTGGCAATCATCTCGGTGACGGGAATGCCGGCGCAGGTCGAATAACGCGGCAGCGGCACCATCGTGTCGCCGTGACCGCCGAGGACGAACGCAGTTACGTTTTCAACCGAGACGTTCAGCTCCTCGGCGAGGAAGCAGCGCATGCGTGCCGAATCGAGCACGCCGGCCATGCCTATTACACGGTTCTTCGGGAAACCCGAGCGGCGAAACGCAACTTGCGTCATCGCGTCGAGAGGATTCGATACGACGATGATAAATGCATTGGGCGAATATTTCGCAACCTCGTCCGTAACCTGTCCCACAATGTCGGAGTTCGTCTTTAAAAGATCGTCGCGGCTCATGCCCGGCTTTCGCGGCAGGCCGGCGGTGATGATGACGACGTCGCTGTCTTTTGTTTCCTCGTAGCTGTTCGTCCCGACGAGCTTCACGTCGAATCCGTCGATCGGCGCCGCCTGCGCCAGATCGAGCGATTTGCCCTGCGGCGTTCCCTCGACAATGTCCACCAAAACCACGTCCGCAAGCTCCTTGCTCGCGATCCAATGAGCAGCCGTGGCACCCACATTTCCGGCACCCACGACCGTAACTTTATTCCTTCCAGTCATTCTTTAACCTTCCTGTTTTCAGATATTTTTGTAAAAATAAAAACGTATTTTGTCACAGTCAGCCGGAAACGGCAAAAAGGCCGTTAGTTCAGTCGATGAAAGCTTTCGCAAACCAGATCTACACGCTTGAGGAATATTTCGAGCTCGAAAAAAACTCCGAAGAGAAGTGGGAGTTTTGGGACGGTCAAATATGGTGCATGTCGGGCGCGAGCCTTGTACACGAAGATATTGTTGCCAATTTGCTTCGCTCCCTCGGAAATCGCCTTCCTGAACGATGTCGTGTTGCAGGTTCCAATGTTCGCGTAAAAGTGCCCAAGTTTCCACCGTACCGCTATCCCGATCTAACTGTTGTCTGCGGCAAGCGTGAGAGCGAGACAATCAACGGATTGGAGATGCTGGTAAACCCTCAGGTTATTATTGAGGTACTCTCTCCGACAACCGAAGCGTTCGACCGCGGGGCAAAATTTACGTATTACAGATCGATTCCGAGTTTTCGCGAATACATTTTGGTTGCACCTTACAGCGCCCATATTACTCAACTAATTTTAAGAGCCGATGGCGAATGGGTTATAAGGGATGTTGTGGGAATTGATGGCATCCTGACACTACCAACGGTTGACATCGAAGTTCCCTTGTCCGAAATATACCGCGACGTTGAATTTCCGCCGCAAGGCTATGTCGATCCGGAAACAGAACGTTCGCTCCAAGGCCGCTAACTTATGAAAATAAATTGTCGTTTTTTGGTCGTATTTTTAGTCGCATCGGTAGTGGCTTCGACCGGTATTTCCCAACCATCATCCGCAGCCTTATCTGGCAAGCGCGCAAAGCGCATTGTCGTGCGCGGGGCAGTCGTTGTGGACGGAAGCGGGAAGCCGGCGGCGGGGCCGTTTGATATTGTGGTCGAGAACGACGTGATCACGCAGATGGTCGGGATCGATCCGGTGGCGATGAAAGAGGGAACGGCGCGGCGGCCGGCAAAGGGCGATCTTGAGATCGAAGCGGCTGGCAAATATGTTCTTCCAGGGCTGATCAACCTGCACGGCCACGCACACGACGGACGCGGCGGCAAGCCGATGCCGATCGAATATGTGATGAAGCTCTGGCTGGCGTGCGGCATCACGACCGTAAGAGAAGCATGGGCGGGCGCGAAGACGCTCGAATACCGATCGCGAACTGCCGCGAACACGCTTGCCGGGCCGCGCATCTTTGCCTACGGCGGATTTCCGGGACCGAATCAAAACACCGCCGAACTGGTTCGCCAACGCGTCCGCGATCTCAAAGTGGCCGGCTATGACGGCATCAAACTTTACACGATGGACCGCGACCTGATGTCGGCGATGATGGACGAGGCGAACAAGCAGGGAATGCGCGTCATGCACCACGTCGGCGTCGAGGAAACGAATGCGTGGGACGACATCAAATTTGGCACGACGAGCATCGAACACTGGTACGGCGTCCCCGACGCCGCCATCGAATCGGGCAGGCAGAATTTTCCGTCCGATTACAATTACAACGACGAGGTTCATCGGTTTCGCTACGCGGGCCGTTTGTGGCGCGAAGCGAACTACGAAAAACTGACGTCCGTTCTCGACGCGATGGTGAAGGCGAACGTCGCGTGGGACCCGACGCTCGTGATCTACGAAGCGTCGCGGGATTTGCAGCGGGCGCAGACGCAGCCGGCGTTTGACGAATATCTTCACCCTGTTTTGGAAGAATATTTCCGGCCTAATCCCGCAAACCACGGTTCGTATTTCATCGGCTGGAGCTCGACCGACGAAACCTTTTGGAAAGAGAACTATCGCATTTGGATGAATGCGGTTCTCGAATTCGGAAAGCGCGGCGGGCTGATCGGCACCGGCGAAGACGCAGGCTTCATTTATCAGCTTTACGGTTTCGGATTGCTTCGCGAGTTAGAGCTTCATCAGGAAGCCGGTTTCCATCCCTTAAAGGTCGTGCAGCATGCCACCGGCAACGGCGCGCGAATTCTCGGGAAAGAAGATTCCATCGGCCGCATCCGCGTCGGCTACAAGGCCGACCTGATCGTCGTAAACGGCAACCCTCTGGAAAACTTCAAAGTGCTGAGCCCGCTCGGCGTCGAAGAGATCCGCGACGGCAAAACCGTAAAAACCGGCAGCATCGAATGGACGATTAAAGACGGAATTCCATTTCACGCCCCGACGCTTGCTGCGGAAGTTCGTGAAATCGTGGCAAACGCACGAAAGGTAAAACTCTAATAGAGTAAGAAAAAGCCCGGCGCGCTCTCCCCTTCACACCGAGCTTTTTCGTAGATGGCCTCGGGAAAAATCCAGCGACCACATTTGTAAGCCTACCTATTGCAAAGTGTATGCCAAGCGTTTCGGGGCCGTCACCTTTCATTCAATCTTCGAAAAAATCGATATTTGAAACGAGCTAATGCGGCGTTCGCGCCAGATCGCCTGACTTTATGGTTTATTCGCTATACGAAATCGGGCGCAACTATTGCAGGATCGGGTGGCCGCCGCCTTTGCTGTGGTCGGCGGTCGCGGCGTAACGCCGGCGGTCGTTGTGGTAGAGGACGAGATGCTCGCCTTCGTAACGGACAAGGTCGGACACGCGTGAAAACTGCGACGTGTGTTCGGCGATGACGAACGCCAGCGGACTGTTTGAGACGACCATTCCGGCAGCGTAGATGTATCCGCCCTGATCGTAATCGGTGCCCGCATACTGGGCCGCTCCAACGGCGATGTCCGGGGAATATCGGCCCGCAGCGTCCTTCAGACGGTCGGCACGGCCGATAAATACCGTGTAGTCGGCGTAACTGAGCCTGCGGTTGTAGCCGTTTCTTTGTGCGACGGCGAATAGGTCGAAAAGGCCCTTGTCGATCGCGTTGAGCATTGCACGCGACGGTTCGTTGACTGCGAATACCTTCGCGCCGCGTGCCGTCTGTGTGGAAACCGCGAACCTGTCGCCTGTGATCCGCTGCGCTTTAGTAAGGACTGCATTCTGAGCGTTGACGGAAAAAGCAGCCGTTGTTAGAATCGCGACGATAAAGATCAAACAGTGCCGATGAATTCGGTTCATAGTTTCGCTCCCCAGAATCTCGACGGCAATTGCCATACCGAAACTAATTTCCGGGAGTGTATTTCCGCTCAATGTGTCCTTTCAACTGCGACGGGTAGAAATAGACTTCGCGCAGGTTGCCGGTTGCGTATCGTTCGGCCTGGTCATTGAAGTGCTTCGATTTTGGATCGCCACTCTCGCCGCCCGCGGTCACGGCCTTCGCCCGCACGGTCTTGCCGAATTCTACGACGGCGACAAAGCTGTTGCCGCTCGTGCCGTACCATTTCTTTGTAGCGAGGGTCGGCCTTGCTCCGAAAGAAGCGAGCGATCCCCAATTGCCCGACGTAAACCCGACCGCAATGCTCGGTTTCGAATCGTCAAACGTCTGCACGATCTCGCCGGTCAGCCGCTGAAACCGATTGATCTCGCCCCACGGCGTTTTCCAGCTTCCAAAATCGGCGGCAAGTTTGTCCGATGCGGCAGCGAGAGCCTCGAGCAACGGCCGACCGGCTGCTTTCGTCTCGATAAAATCTTTTACGATCAGATTCGCCTGATTAGCGTCCTGACTCAGGCTCCGCTGCGCTTCTTCAGCCCAGAAAACGGCAAGAGTGGTTGCGACCGAGTCGGTCGCCCAGCGCAGATCCCAGCGGCGCAGTACCCCGATCTGTTCCTTAAGCTTTCCTGTCAAATCATTCTGCGGCGCATCGTCCCACGCTTTCACAAGCGCGGGAATGGTCTTTTCAAACCATAGAAGGTAGCTGTCGTACGCCGCTTCATTCAATTTCTCCAACGTAAAATCTTTTCGGTTCTCAAGCACTCTGATCGCGTGTTGGCCGCGCGCATTCTCGCTGCCGTTATCGACGTATTTCGGGAAATCTGACTGCTTCAAACTGCTCGGGCCGGCGGCCGACCACGGCCAGTTGTTCGAATTGTAAACCCAGCCCGTCGCCGGATTTACCAAATGCGGCAACTCGGCATAATCGTGAATGCCGCGATAGTCGGTGCCGGCGTCGCTGCCGTCCACAGGCATGCGCCAGTTATATTTGGCGTCGCGTCGCGGAACGTAGTTGACGTGAAAGTAGGCGATGTTGCCGTCGGCGTCGGCGTAGAGCGTGTTGTTTGAGGAATTTGCCTTTAACTCCATCACCTTTTTAAACTCGGCCAGATTCTTTGCTTTCGTTCGTCCATACGACTGCATCAACGCTTTGACCGGCTCGTGCATCAGGCTGATCGATTCCCAACGACCGTCCGCAGCGCGGCGGATGACCGGGCCGTGATGCGTGCGATAGATCGTAATTTCGCGTTCGCTCATTCCGCTTGCCGTCTTGAACGGTATCTCGACTGTTGAGGTTATCACCGGTCGCTCCTCGCTCCCGTGTTTGTAAAAATAGCGCCCGTCTTTTTGCGAGACGGTTTCCGTGTAAAGATCGATCGCGTCCACCGTGCTCGACGTGTGCATCCATCCGAGCCGCTCGTTAAACCCTTGATAAATAAAAAACTGTCCCCACGTCACGGCTCCGTATGCGTTCAGGCCCTCGCCGCTCGTCATTTGAAGCTCGGAGCGAAAGAAGAATGACGTGTGCGGATTGATGAGCAGAAGCGCGCGTTTGTTGACGGTGTTCTTCGGTGAGATGGCGATGCCGTTCGAACCGCGCGGCTCGGTGTCTTCCGGTATTACGGCGTCGGTTGGTAGGGCCCCAGTCGCTACCGCTACCGGTTCTGACCGTTGGCCGCCGTACATCTGCTGCAGACGATTGAGATTTATCGTTTCGATGTCACCGCCGATGCTCCCTTCGCTGAAAGAAAGAGCCATCCACGGCTCGAAGCGCGTGATCACTTTAGGTTTTACATCGGGATTTTTTGCAAGATAGAAATTGATGCCGTCGCTCCAAGCGGTCATCAGTTTTTGCAGCCACGCCGGGCTCTCGGCGTAATTTCTCTTTAGCTGTTCGGGATCGATAAATAGTTTCTGTCTGAGGTCGCGCCAGATGGCCGTCTCGCCTTCGTGCTCGGCGGCGCGGCCAAGCGACGTAATGTAGTTTGTCTCAACGCGATTAAAATCATCCTCACACTGCGCGTAGATCATTCCGAAAACCGCGTCGGCGTCCGTCTTGCCGACAACGTGCGCGATGCCCCAATCGTCCCGCGTGATCGTCACATTCCGCGCCTGCTGCTCCCATTTGCGGAGTTCGAAGTTCGAAAAATTCGAAGCCTTCACAACGCAAACAAGTGAAAGCAGCGCTAAACCGAGAATCGACAGTCGAAGTTTGTGCGGGATGAGTGAATTGTGCATTTGCATTGAGTTGAAAATAGATTGAGTGGTGCTGAGGGCGGGAATCGAACCCGCACGCCCCTAAGGGCACAGGATTTTCTTACCAGCTACGACTTTCGCCGCCCACTATTGAAAAGCGGTTTGTGGTCTGGACTTTATCTTCGCCTTTTACTGTAAGATCAGCAGTCAGGCGGGAGCCGTCAAGTCTCTACACTTTTCCCGATATTGATCGGGACTTAGCTCGGTATTGCCAGATTAAAGGTTCCACCGAATTTGACTCCATTCATACAGAAGATTTCGCCTCTGATGCTCAAAGAACTAAGTCCTGGGCGTCTACCAATTCCGCCACCCCAGCACATGTCTGGAGATTAACACAGGCCAAATCAGGTTCAAAGACTTTGCGATGTGTTATCATTTCGGCGAAAGGCCGCGTATGGAACAATACTTCTGGATTTTCTGGATCGTCCTGGGCGTCGGGTTGATCATTGCCGAGATCTTCACGCTTGGCTTTGTGCTGTTTTGGTTTGGGCTGGGAGCGTTGGCTGCGGCGCTTGCGGCCATGTTTGGTGTCGGCATCATCGGGCAATTTGCGATCTTTGCGATCGTGTCAATCGGCTTTACGGTGATGTCGCGCACTATCTTTTCAAAATACCTGTCGCGCCGCGAGGAAGATACAGTGAAAATGGGCGTGGACGCGCTGCCTGGCAAGATCGGCACGGTCACCAACGCCAGCGCGGGCGCGCTGAACGAAGGCGCCGTGCGCGTTTACGGCTCGGTCTGGACGGCATTTCCCTTTGACGATGAAACGAAATTGATCGAAGGCGAAAAGGTCGAGGTGGTGAGCGTGAAAGGTTCTTCTATATATGTGAGGCCGGTAACGAAAGAGTTGCCGGAATGGAGACAAGACTAGACTAAACTATTTCCGCGGTATCCTGATCGGCGGTGTCGTGGATATTTCCGAGGTCGATCAGTTCTAATTGCACATCCTCGCCTTCGGGTTCCGGAAGATCATCGCCCGTCAGTTTCGCGATCACGACCGTAATATTATCCTCGCCGCCGTTTTCATTCGCTTCCTTAACGAGCTCGGCACACGCCATTTCCAACGAATCTATATTTTCCACTACGATTCTCTGCATTTCGGCGGCAAGCACTTTGTTGGACAGGCCGTCGCTGCACAGCAGAACAACGTCGCCGCGGTTCGGGGCAAGTCGAGCAGCAACCGGATAAATTTCGTTTTGCGCGCCGAGGGCCTGAAGGATCACATTCTTGAGTGTATGCGTTTCAGCTTCTTCGGCTGAGATCTGCTGCGCGTCGATCAGCTGCTGGACGAGCGACTGATCTTTGGTTATTTGATAAATCCTGCCATCGCGAACAAGATACGCGCGACTGTCACCTACCTGGACAATATCAACGCCTTGCGGCGTCACGCCGAGCCCGGTGAATGTCGCGCCCATTCCCTGAAACTGCGGGTCGCTGCGTCCCTGCTGATGCACAAGATGATTTGCGTAGAGCGTCGCATTATAAAGCTTGGCGACCAGGTTGTAGTCGTAAGACTCGGGCGTGAGAGTTTCGTCAATCTCTTCATTAAGGACTCGCTCGCAAACGCACTCGACGGCCATTTTGCTCGCCACCTCGCCGGCGAGCGCCCCACCCATTCCATCCGACACTGCGAGTATGATGCCGTTGCCGTCGACCTCGAACGTCTGGCTTTCGATCACAAATTCGCCGTCGCCCTGCTCGCTCGTCCAGGCGCGCGAACCAGTCACGTTCAAAAGCAAATAATTATCTTCGTTTCCGCGACGAACGCGGCCTACATGCGAGGTTGCATGCACTTCGACAGATGACATAATGAATTACGGAAATCGCGTTGAGGCTTGCATGAGAAATTTGTTCAACTACACGATCCCGAAGAATATTCTAACCTAATGCATTGTCAAGATCGGCAACAATATCTTCAACATCCTCGATCCCGACGGAAATTCTAACCAGCCCTTCCGTGATGCCGAGCTTTGCCCGCGTTTCTTCCGGCACCGACGCGTGGGTCATTGAAGCCGGGTGCGAGATCAAAGTCTCGACGCCGCCCAGACTTTCGCCCAAGGTGCATAGCTTGACGTTTTGCAGGACGGTTTTTGCATTGTCCAGACTGCCGGTCTCGAAAGAAACCATTCCGCCGAAACCAGTCTGCTGGCGGCTGGCAAGCTCGTGCTGCGGGTGCGAGACCAGGCCGGGATAATAAACCTTTTGCACCTTCGGATGCTCGGCCAAAAAATTCGCCACGACGCGGCCGTTGCGATCGTGCGCCTCCATTCGCACCGCCAACGTCTTTGTGCCGCGCAAAACCAGAAATGAATCGAAAGGCGAAAGGATCGCGCCGATGCTGTTCTGAACGAATTTTATCCATTCGGCATCTTTCTCGTCGTTCAAGGCAACAAAACCGCCGACGCTGTCCGAATGGCCGTTCAAATATTTTGTTGTGGAATGGACAACGATGTCCACGCCGTGCTCGATCGGCCGCTGAAAATAAGGCGACATGAACGTGTTGTCACAAACCACCTTCGAACCGCGCTCATGCGCGAGCTTGGAAACGGCAGCTAAATCGGTTACCGACATCACGGGATTGGTCGGCGTTTCGACGAAAACCATTTTCGTGTTCGGCTTGAAAAAAGATTCGAGGTCCTCAGTTTTCGTGGTGTCCGCAAGATCGAACTCGACGCCGTAGTTGCTTAGCACCTTTGCGAAAAGCCGATACGTTCCACCGTAAGTGTTGTCGCCCAAGATCGCGTGGTCGCCGGCTTTGACTAGCTTCAGCACTGCATCTATAGCTGCCATTCCAGATGCAAATGCGAAACCGAATTGCGCATTTTCCAGCGCGGCGATGTTTCGCTCAAGCGCCGAACGCGTCGGGTTTTGCGTGCGCGCGTATTCAAATCCCTTGTGCTTTCCAAGTGATTCCTGCGCGTATGTCGATGTCTGATAAATCGGAACGCTCACCGCCCCAGTCGCAACATCCGGTTCGTTTCCGGCATGAATTGCGGTTGTAGAAAAGCCCATAGAAGATAGCATTACGATATTCTAAAAGATAACCTTTTTATTCTATATCTAACGCCAAGGTTTAACCAATTTGGCAGGCTCATTTTTAATGAAAGCTCGGCTTATTCAAAGCAATTGTAAATTGTGCATTAAAAAATTGTAAATTGATTAATATTAATTGTTGGTACCCAATTTACAAATTTTCAATAGGCAGCTGACAATTTTCGAAAGCGCGATGTTTAAAAAAGCATTTCAGCCGTTCAGATTCTCTTCCGGCTTATGTAAATTTCGCATTTATAACCTAAACTATTCTCGCCGAAATGGAGATCAATCAACTTGAGGTGCTGGTTGCCGTCGCCCGCGAGCGGAGTTTTTCCCGCGCGGCGGACGTGCTGGGCCGCACGCAGCCGGCCGTGAGCCAGTCGATCAAGCGGCTCGAAAAAGAAATGGGCGAGGTGCTCTTCGACCGCTCATCGAAGGACGGAACGCCCACAGACGCAGGACAAGTGCTGATCGAATACGCGACGCAGATATTGAACCTGTGTCATAGCGCCGAAACCGCCGTTAAAGAGTTACGCGACGTAAAGTACGGAAAGATTGTGTTGAGCGCCAACGAGCATACCGTCTTTGCCGTGCTGCCGATCATCGCCGAATTTCAACGCCGGCATCCGCTGGTGAAGATTGAGGTGCGTCGCGGCGTCGCAAGCCGCATTCCGGAAGAGATCGCCTCTCGCGAAGTGGAGCTCGGCGTGCTTTCGTTCAAGCCAAAAGATCCGGCGCTGAATTCGATGGCGATACGTGCCGACGATCTTGTATTGATCGTTCCGCCGTCGCATCAATTTGCATCGCGCGGCGAGGTTTCGATCAGGCAACTCAACGGAGAAAAGTTTATCGCTCACAACGCGCGATCTCCCTACCGCCAGCACGTCATCGAAGCCTTTGCGCGTTACGACACTAAGCTCGAAATTTCAGTCGAGCTGCCGTCATTGGAAGCGATCAAGCGGCTGGTCGAAGCCGAAGTGGGCGTCGCGCTCGTGCCGCGTATAACGGTCGCGCCCGAGATAAAATCGAAGCGTTTGGTCGCCATAGACGTGAGCGAACTGAAGCTCACGCGAAAACTCAACATCGTCTATCGCAAAAACGCAACGCTGTCACACGCCGCGCGCGAATTTCTTGCCGTAGCGAAGTCGCTTTGAGTCCGGGCAAGTTTCTCGTGTCGTTTCGTGTAAATTCGTGGTTTCAGTTTTAAGCCGAAAGATGGAACCACTAATCTACACGAGATTACACGAATTAAGTTAAAATTAACGGTAAGCAATTACAATTTTGAAACCGGCCGAGACAAACGCTTATGTTTGAACAGTTTACATTGGGCTTAGAAGAGGAGTTTCAGATTGTCGATCCAGAGACTCGCGAGCTTAAATCGCACGTTTCGGAGATTCTCGATGAGGGGAAATTACTTCTTGGAGAAAAGATCAAACCGGAGATGATCCAGTCGATGATCGAGGTCGGCACCGGCGTGTGCGCGAATATTCAGGAAGCCCGCGAAGATATCACAAAGCTGAGATGCATAATCTCTAGTTTGGCGCAGAAAAAGGGAATGCGCATCGTAGCGGCATCGACGCACCCGTTTTCGAAATGGTCGGAACAGGAAATTTACGACGGCGACCGTTACAAGCTGCTGGTCGATGAGCTGCAAATGGTCGCTCGTTCGCTTCTGATCTTCGGCGTACATGTTCATGTCGGCGTGCCCGATTTGGAACGCCGCATTCATATAATGAACGCGGCGCGTTATTTCCTGCCGCACATTCTGGCGATGACAACGTCGTCGCCTTTCTGGCTCGGCCACAATACCGGACTAAAATCTTACCGTTCCGAAGTTTTCAAGAAGTTTCCGCGCACCGAAATACCCGATCACTTCGAGTCGTATCCGCAATACCAGGCTTACGTCGATCTGCTGATAAAAATGCACTGCATTCAGGACGGATCGAAGATATGGTGGGACGTGCGGCCGCACTATAAATTCCCCACGCTCGAATTCCGCGTTTGCGATATTCCGACGCGCGTTGACGACACCATCGCTGTTGCTGCGCTGTTTCAAGCGATCGTTGCAAAGCTGCATTTGCTGATCGACAACAATCTCGGATTTCGCATCTATCATCGCCGCCTTATTCTCGAAAACAAATGGCGGGCGATCCGCTATGGACTCGACGGTAAACTGCTTGATCTTGGAAAGCAAATGGAGGTTCCGGTTCGCGACCTTATACGCGAGCTGCTTGTTTTTGTTGACGAGGTGGTAGATCCGCTCGGTTCGCGCGACGAGATAAATCACGTCCACACAATGCTCGATCGCGGCACCTCAGCCGACGAGCAGCTAAAGGTTTACGAAGAAACCGGCGGCGATTTCAACGCCGTCGTCGATATGCTGATGGAAAACACGCTCGAAAATGTCCCTGAGCGGTGTTTTGATTAGTTCGTCGCAAATCCGCGCGGGACTGGTCGTTAAGCGAGCGGTCTTCGACCGCGTACTTTTCGCCTTGCCCGCGGTGGAAGACCGCTCGCTCAACGATGGGAAATTTCTGCTTCTAGAAGTTCAGTACTTTTTATGCTTAAGTGCAAGGCCAAGAAAATTCTCAAAAAGAATGCGGCCGTCGCGCGATTCATTGGGATGCTCCCAGCGTGTCGGATTTTTTGACCAGTCCTCGAAAGATTTTTCGAGGTGGAACTGCACGCAATAGATGAGCTGTCCGCCGGAGCGTTTGACCATCATCTGATTTTTGCAAAGATACGATGTCGCCAGCAGCTCGAATCCGTCGGGCACGCCGATTACCTGAACGCCGTGGTTTTGCCAAACACGCAAAATGTCGTCTTCCTTTGTGTACTGCTGCCAGACGTTTGAGCCGGGATCGTCGATCCCATCGAAGATCGGATCGGTTTTATCAACGATCTTGATGAAGCGATATTGGTATTCGACAACGCGACCGGTCCGTTTCAATTCGAGTTCAAGGCCGTCGAGTGTTTTCAGCTCAGCGCCGAACGACTGTCCGACAAGCTGATGCGACCCACAGATCGCGAGCATCGGAATTTTCGTCTTGTGAATAAAGCGACCAAAGCTTGCCAGATCCTCGCGGTTATAATAATCGAAATCGCTATACGTGCCGCTCATGACGATCGCGTCCGGCTCAAAATCGCGTGCAGCCTGAGCGAGTTCCGAAAGATGCACGGTGATCGTCTTCGGATTTTGCACAAGACGCTTGACGTTTTCCGCAATGTTGTTGCAGGCGAGCGATGAGATTTTGTTTTCAAACCTGAGTTTCGCATCGAGCGTGCCGTTCCACTCCGAACGCGCAAGGTCGGACAGGTCGGTTTCGTACCGAAGCAGGCTGTTGACTATCAAGACCTTTGCGGCGGCGATCGATTTCACCACCGGCTCGAAACGGCAGAACGGCTGCCGGTTGTAGGGAAACGGCAGCTCATCGAGAGTTTCCGTCGTTTGTGCTGTTTCGAACACGGACATAACTAGCGCAACAAATGAACCCGATGTTTCGAGTTCATTAAATATTAATAATATCAGTTTTTCCGCTGTTTGGTCGAACGATTAAAGAGAGGCATCTTTTCGCCGGCTCCGATCCCGGCGATCTCGTCGCGGACGGCGCGAACAACGGCAGCTCGGGCGCGGCCTTTTGCCGAGGCCGAAACTTGACCGATCTCGTGCTCAAAGATCAACAGCATCTGATGCCATGCGGTTTCCAGCTCATCCGCAAGACCGGAAATGCGTGTTATGTCGTAAGGCACTGCAACTTTGCGGCAGCCGAGCCGTGCAAAAACGCACAGGTATCGTGCCGTCGCAAGATCGGGAGATTGAAAACGCCGCCGACCGACCTTTAATTCCACGCCGAGCAGCGTATGCATTATCTGCGGCTCGGATTCGCGTTCGGGAATTTGCAGCTCGAACGAGCGCGTTCGCAGCGGACGAATTTTGTACTCGTAGATTTGCGGCAACCATCGCTCGCCTAACGCCGCACGGATTTCGGTGACGATCTTCATTACAAACTCGACACGACGCTCTGAAATTTCTCGAAATATCTACCGACGTGAATGCCGTCCATCATTGCGTGATGAACTTCGACCGAAACCGGCATTCTCTTTCTGTCATTCTCGTCAAACACTTTTCCAAAAACTATGCGTGGAACCGTCTGGCGATTATTGAAACGGCTCGCGTGTTTGAAACTGGTGAACGAGATCCACGGAATAACCGAATAATAGATCAGGTCGATGCGTTCGGTTTCGACGTCGAACGTCTTTAGCGTTTTGTATTTTTCCCGCGCCTCACGACCGATCAAATCGTATTCGAAAACCGTCGGCTGGTTTTCGAAGTAACAAAACGAAAACGTCTCGTCGTCGTTCAAGATTGTCTGCGTGGCATGAATAATATCAAATTCGATAACGCGCTCGTCCGTCATTCGGAGACGAAATTCGCGAATGCTGTTGACCGTTTGCTGCGAGTAAAAAAGAGCTGCCAACGAAAACGTGAGAGACTTTTCTTTGCAAAAGCCGTGAAGCACGGTTACGTCGATGTCGGCGGTGATGTTGAAAAACGGATCTTCGAAGTCTTTAAAGAATTCGAAAGTTGAGCGCCGATTCCAGGCGGTAAGATCGATCTCCGTGTGCATCAGCGGTCGGCGAGTGTTCGTTCAAAACGGTTTATGGGCTGCGAAAATTTCTCGATCACCTGGTTGCCGAAAATTCCCAAATACAAAACGCCGACGACCGAGATAAGAAGAACTGCGGAAAACGCCAACGGCATTTTCGGCTCGGCCCAATCAGTCGTCCGCTCGCGAAAGAACATAACGACGACCATTCGCAGATAATAATACGCCGAGATCGCGGTGTTGACGACCGCGGCGACAACGACGATGGTCAACAGCGTGTTGCCCGCCTCGAGCGCCGGACGAAAGACCAACACCTTGCCGATAAATCCGGCCGTCAGCGGCAGACCCAAAAGGCTCAGCATAAAGAGCGACAGCGTAAACGACAACGCGGGCGATTTGAAACCGATGCCGTTGAAATCTTCGAATTCAGTTCGCCGGTCATTTTTTTGGCCGAGCAGCGTGACGATCCCGAATGCTCCCAGGTTTGTAACCGCGTAAGTGAGCATGTAAAAAGCAACCGATGCAATAGCTGCGTCGCGCTCAAGCGCGGTGCGTGCCATTCCGGCGCCGAGGAAGCCGACAAGCGCGTAGCCGGCGTGAGCGATCGAAGAATACGCGAGCATTCGCTTGACGTTGTTCTGCATTATCGCGGCGACGTTTCCGATGGTCATCGTCGCGATCGCGATAAAGCCGATGACGGTTATCCACGATTCGTGCAAATAGCCGGCAGCTTGAACACCGGCGACAAGTGGAAAACCGAGAACAAAAACGCGAAGGAACGATGCAAAAGCCGCCGCCTTAGGCCCGGCGGCCATGAAACCGGTGATCGGTGCCGGCGCTCCTTCGTAAACGTCGGGCGTCCAGACGTGAAACGGCACGGCGGCGATCTTGAAACCAAATCCGACGATCAGCATAGCGCCGCCTACGAGCAGGAGAGCGGGGAAGTTCGGCGCGGCAATGCGTGCGGCAATCTCGGTGATATTGGTCGAGCCGGTTGCGCCGTAAACGAGCGCCATTCCGTAAAGCAAAAACGCCGAGGCGAGCGAGCCGAGGATAAAATATTTCATCGCCGATTCGTTTGATTTCAAATCGGCGCGCCGCAGACCGCACATGACATACGTTGCGATCGAGAGGGTTTCGAGGCCGAGAAAAATTATGACCATGTCGTTTCCGGCAGCCATGAACATCATCCCGAACGTAGCGAATAAAAGCAGCGCGTGATATTCACCGGCGGGAACGTCCTCACGCTCGACCCAGATCGTGGAAATCAATATCGTCAGCGCGGAAACGATCAGAAAAACGAACGAAAACGCGAGCCGCAGATTGTCGTGAGCGATCATCCCATTCCACGACGTAGCGGGAACTCCCGAATTAGCCGTCCACATTTGCCCCAGAAAAAATGCGGAGACGGCGAGGCCGATCAGCGACAACGTGCCCGTCACGTTTCGCCGCCGCGGGAAAAAGCAATCGTAAAGCATCACGACGATGCCGGTGACGGCAACCATCGTTTCCGGGAACACGGCCCAAATATTCACGTTGGGGTCAATTAAATCCGCAAGAAAGATCACGTTCATTCAAGGTTTCGGTAAAGATAAATTTTTACAAATTTTTCTCGCCAGAAGATTCGGAACTTCTGTATGTCGGGGCACGGCTTCGACGGCTCCGGTTAGCGGGTTGCACCACAGCGAATGTTCCTTTCCTTCGCGTTTAAGGAAACAGCCGTGCTTACGCAGATGTCTCAATAGGGATCCGCGTTTCATGCGGCAACTACGACCGTTTCCCGAATGGCATCCTTGGGCATTCCGCGAAGGGCGTCATCACGGCGGTCTTCAAGAATCAAAGCGATCGCCTGAGCAAGACTCTGGCGAGCTTCCTCTATGGTTTTCCCCTGTCCGTTGGCACCCGGAATCTCAGGAGAATACGCAATATACCAGTCTTCGTCATGCTCGATGATTGCCGTAAATTCGCTGTTCATAAAAAATCCTTCAATTCATATTATTCGCCTTTTGTGGGCGATACGGCAACCGTGCCGCCGGCTTGGCTCACTACGCGCTCCTGAATGGCGGTCACCGCCGCCTTCGACTCATCAAGAAACGGGCGCGGGTAAACGCCCATGAAGACCATCAGAAAAACAAGCGGTGCGATCAGCCCGATCTCGCGCCAGCTCAAGTCGGCAAGTCCGCGATTTTCGTCCGTTGTGACTTTGCCGAAAAATACTCGCTGGATCATCCAGAGCAAATACACCGCCGCAAAAATGACCCCCATTCCGGCGAGCATTGTGGCGATGTAGTTCCAATT
>Ga0187894_10000888_pt1 | contig 39935 bp, 28 predicted proteins | sample GBC1701081metaG_FD_136650 | JGI IMG/M metagenome (GOLD analysis project Ga0187894, IMG submission 136650) | White microbial mat communities from a lava cave in the Kipuka Kanohina Cave System on the Island of Hawaii, USA - GBC170108-1 metaG ... | reverse complement strand
TTCAACAAACAACGTGGCGGAATGGCGCCCATTCGAGCTTCCGATACAGGTTTGGATCAGCACCGCGATCATCATCATTTCAAGTGTCGTTTACGAAGTTGCGCGGCGGGCAATAGATGCGAATGAGCACCCGAGACTTCGGAAATATCTGATCGCCACGACCGTGCTCGGCGCTGCATTTATCTCATCGCAGCTTCTCGCCTGGCTCGCGCTGGTCAATCGCGGCCTCTACATGAGCGGCAATCCTTACGCAGGCTTTTTTTATATCCTGACGGGCATTCACGCGGTTCATATCTTGGGCGGCATCGCGGCGCTCGGAGCGATTATTTTGCAAACAGCCGCTCCGACCGAACACGGTCCAGAGCTTGAATACCGCAGCAATCTCGCCCGTTCCGTCGGCTGGTACTGGCATTTTATGGGCGCGATCTGGCTAGCGCTGTTTGTGCTGCTCGGTTTTTGGAAGTGAAACTTTTAACCGCGAAACACCCTAAAAACGCGAAAGAAAAATCTTTCTCCTGACTTTCAGGTTTTTAATTATTTCGCGTAATTTAGCGCATTTTGCGGTTTCATCTTATGGATCTACTCTCCGTTTTTCCGCATCTCAACGCCGCTTTGAACGCAACGAGCGGTGTTTTTCTGGTTTGCGGATTTTACTTCATCATACGGACGCAGGTAGCGCGGCATCGGGCGTGCATGCTGACGGCGAGTTCGATCTCCGCCCTTTTTTTGATCTCGTACGTGACGCATCACGCGATACGCACTTACTATTTCGGCCTCGGACCCACGCGGTTCACCGGTCAGGGACTCGCCCGGCCGATTTATTTTACGATCCTGACTTCGCACACTTTTTTAGCGGCGCTTGTGGCCCCATTCGTCATTCTCACGCTTTGGCGAGGCTTAAAAGGGAAGTACGACCTTCACAAAAAAATCGCCCGGCTCGTATTTCCCATTTGGCTCTACGTTTCCGTTACCGGAGTGATAGTCTATCTCTTGCTGTATCAAATCTATCCAGCGGTAAAGTGAAAACCCCTGGAAATCGACTGTTTTAATTGCTTTTCGCATTTGCACTTTAACTTTTTCACTTTTTGAGCAAGTTTTTTCTTGTAAAACGTTCTATTTGCGTGGTAAACTGTCAGTGTTGAAAAGTTGAATCACCGAAGCCGTTTCCTGGTGAAACGGCACGGGGGAACCAATGTCTCGTTTAGTGCAATGAGCGAGACAGGGGCGAAGCGTTAACGAACGCGGGGATAATCTTTCGTTCCTAGCCCGTCAGCTAACCTCGCAGGTGTTGCAAAGAAGTTACTGCATTTTGAGACCCACAAGTCGCGATTTTGTGTGTGCTTCCTGGCTCCTCTGCTTCTTCAACATTTCAAGCAGACATCCGGTCTTCTCAAAGAGAAAAGTCCCGTCACGTTTTTACGCGGCGGGATTTTTTTTACATTTTTTAGCGCCGGTATGCGTTGAATCCTTGGGGTTTTAGACTGTTAACCAAAATTATAATTTCCGACCTAAATATCTTGACACTGTTTCACAGATGCAATATATTCTTAATCTCAGCACGTTTTATCGAACATCCATGAGACATTTAAATCTGGTAAAACCCCTCTCTCTCTTAAAGGAAGAGTTTTCACACACAGATGAGATTCATCTTGACAGCTTCGGACTGAGCTTTACTCGTGGAACTTTGATCGAAATCGGCGGAGCGCCGAGTTCCGGCAAGACAAGTCTTTTATTATCAATACTTTCCAAATTGACTAGTGTTGGCGAAATATGTGCATTGGTTGATTCGACCGGAGGATTCGATCCGTGCTCAGCCTTTCTGGCTGGGGTCGAGCTCGAAAATCTGTTGTGGGTGCGGTGCGGCGGCGATATCGAGAAGGCATTTATGGCGGCCGATTATTTGGTACAAGCGAAGGGCTTCGGCGCCGTGTGGCTGAATCTGAGCTGCCTTCCCAAACATCAATTGAGGTTCGTGCCCAGAAACCATTGGTATCGGTATCGGACAAGGGTAAAAGAAACTCCCACATTATTTCTCGTAACCACCGAAGAGCCGATAGTTGGTTCCGCCTCTCAGCAATCATTCCTTTTTTCACGAAAGCCAGCCGAATGGTTCGGCACCGGAAGATTCAAACTGCTGAAAGAGCTTCGCAGCAGGCTGATCTCCCGAAAACAGTTTTATGAGCCGATGGCAGCCGAAATTAAATTCGATTACACCAATGTCTAAACTGTACGCATGCATAATTTCAGAAGATGCAAAGAGAGACAAAGCGGTTTTGGTGTCTGTCGCAAAGCAATTTTCTTACAGCATCGAAACACTGGAAGACGGTGTTTTGTTTGATGTGAGCGGCTTGGAAAACCTTATCGGCGATCCGGGGCAACTTATTAAAAACATACTCGCCCAGTTAAAAGCCAACGACATTTCCGGTCAGATCCGCATAGCGGACACTCCCGACACTGCTATCCTGCTTGCCCGCAGCGATAGTAGCCATCTTTTCAATGACACGTTTGAAGAATTTCAAAATCTTCCATTGCAGGACTTTCCTATTGAAAAAGACACGCTTGATATTTTTCACGATTTAGGCATTAGAAAAGTACATGAGTTGCGGCAAATTCCTGCCAATGAGTTGATCGGCCGCTATGGACAGCAATTCAAAAACGTAATCGATGTCATCGAGCAAAAAGGAAACCGTCGATTGCAGCCGAATTTAAAAGAGAACAGCGTCGGTTGGTCGTATGATCTTGATTTTCCGATTGACGATTTCGAACAACTGATCTTCGTCATCAACCGAGGCTTGGACCAATTACTGTACCAGGTGAAGAACCGCGGGTTTAGTACGGAGCAGCTGGACATTTCTTTCAAGCTAAGAACCAAAACCGAAAGAAGCTATGAAATAAAAGCTTCATTCCCGACGATTGAAAAAAAGTTTTGGCTTAAGCTGGTGAATTTGAGAATTTCCCTCGACCCGCCCGAGGCAGAGATCGTTTCGATCAATATGATGTCATGGTTTACGCGGCCTCGTCCCGATCAGCGTGGGCTTTACGCCGTATCGCGCCCGGCTTCAGAAGACCTTCAACTGACAGTCAACAAGTTAAAAAATATGGTCGGCGAGGAAAACGTCGGCGTGCCAGTGTTGCTTGATCAAAGGCTGCCCAAAGCTTTTAATCTTGATCCTGAACGGTTTCCGCAAGGACGCGAAAAAATTGAGATCAGATCAGAAGCCTCAATTGTCGCGTTCACTTACTTCAATCCTCCGATTCCGGCCGAAGTTTTTGTCAGGGACAAGCGCCTGTTGTCCATCAAGACGCCTCACTTCAGCGGAAGCGTCAGGCAATACAGCGGAGTGTGGAAAGCGAGTTCGAAGTGGTGGGACAAACCATGGAGAATTCAGGAATGGGATATCGAGGTAGAAAATGGCGGAGTGTATCGTTTGTGTAAAGGCAGGCGAAGTTGGTCTGTGATTGGGGAGTACGACTAAGGCTCCAAACTTGTATGTACTGCGAACTTCACACGCGCTCGGCGTTCAGCTTTCTCTCTTCCGGCTCATTGCCGCAAAGAATCGCGAGCCGTGCCGGTGAACTCGGCATCGGCTGCGTTGCTCTGCTTGACCGGGACACAGTCGCCGGTGCTGTACGGTTCCATTTCGAAGCGATAGCGCAAGGAGTAAAACCGATCATCGGTGCCGAGATCACGATGGAAGACGGCGGCGTTCTGCCGCTCATGCCGATGAATTTAAACGGCTATCAAAATCTTTCCAGGCTAATCACCACAATCAAGCTTCGCAGCAAAAAAGGCCAACACGCCGCCAAGCGGGCAGATATTGAAAAATACTCGTCAGATTTGCTCTGCTTCACCGGCGGAGCAGACGGTTTCATTCACGACAGCATAAAAAACGGCTGTGGGTTGGCGGATCTTGCATGGCTGAAATATGTGTTTGAAAACCGACTTTATGTCGAACTACAGCGACACCATCTTCGAAACGAAGAGTATATAAATCAAACACTGCTTGGCTACGCACACAAACTGCAGCTTCCTTACTTCGCGAGCAACGGTGCATACTACGCTGATAAGCTCGACTGCGAGCTATTTGACGTTTTCACATGCATAAAAAATCATTGCACAATTTATGACGCCGGTAAGTTGCTTTCCGAAAATAGCGAGCGTTATCTGAAGTCCGGCAAACAGATGCTCAAGCTCTTTAAAGATCTGTCTGAAGCGGTCGAGATCACGGAAGAGATCGCTTCGCGGGTGAATTTCTCGATGGATGAGCTGTCCTACCGATTTCCCGATTACCCGGTGGAGCCGGGTGAAACTGTAGAGTCGGTTTTGAGAAAAAAAGCTGAACAAGGGGCGATAGAAAGATACGTCGGAACCAAGAAGAATATTAGATGCCAAATACGTGCGAGGCTGGATGAAGAGCTGAGGATAATCGAGAGTAAAAGGCTCGCTGGTTACTTTCTGACGGTCGCCGACATTTCAGATTACTGCAAAAATAGAAAAATTCTTTCACAAGGCCGCGGCTCGGCGGCCAATTCCGTCGTATGTTACTCATTAGGAATAACGGCGGTAGAACCCATCGAAAACAAGCTGTTATTTGCACGCTTCCTCTCTGAGAAATATGAGCAATACCCGGACATTGATATCGATTTACCATCCGGCGACGATCGCGAGGAAGTGATCCAACACGTTTACGAAAAATACGGCAGGCGATGTGCCGGGATGACGGCGAACGTTATTTCATATCGCGGAAAATCGTCCGTGCGTGAGGTCGGCAAAACCTTCGGCTTCGATCCGGACACGCTAGGGCGTTTATCGAAACTAAATTCGTATTACGAGACGTTCAAGGGTGAAGAGTTGAATCGTCGTTTGAAGGAGGAAGGGTTAGACCCCTCGGCGAATTTCAATCTCCAAAAGTTTGCGAATCTTTATAACCGCATTCTCGATTTTCCTCGACATCTCGGCCAGCATTCCGGCGGCATGGTCATTTCATGGAGCGGCCTCGACCGCATCGTTCCGCTCGAACCCGCGTCGATGGAAAAGCGGAGCATCATTCAATGGGACAAAGACGACTGCGAGGCTCTGAAGATCGTAAAGATCGATCTTCTGGGTCTTGGCATGATGGCCGTTCTGCGGGATTCGATCGCGCTCATAAAAAAGCATCATGACGATGACGTCAGCCTTTACAAAATTCCCAATGACGATCCGAAAGTTTACGAAACACTGCAAAATGCGGATACGGTCGGGATGTTTCAGGTCGAAAGCCGCGCGCAAATAGCATTTCTTCCAAAATCAAAGCCGCGAATTTTTTACGACATTGTCGTGCAGGTGGCGATCATCCGCCCCGGCCCGATCGTCGGGAACATGCTTCATTCTTACATACGGCGGCGACAAGGGCTGGAAGAGGTAACATACCCGCACGAATCGCTTGAGCCGATCTTGCAACGAACGATGGGCGTCCCGCTGTTTCAAGAACAGCTCTTGAAAATTGCCATGGACATCGCCGATTTTACAGGCTCCGAGGCCGAAGAACTTCGCCGGGCGATGGGTTTCAAGCGGCCCGACAAAAAAATGGACTTGATCAGCCGGAAACTGCGCGAAGGGATGGCGAAGAAAAACATCCCTCCCGACGTGCAGCAGCAAATCGTCGATTACACGAAGGCCTTCGCCAACTACGGCTTTCCCGAATCGCACGCATACAGTTTCGCCCTGCTCGCTTACGCTTCCGCCTATTTCATTGTTCATTACCGGGCGTGTTTCATGACCGCAATGCTGAATAACTACCCGCTCGGTTTTTATTCGGCGGCCACGCTTGTAAAAGACGCCCAGCGTCATGGTCTGCATTTCATCGCAATCGACATAAATCGATCACAATACCTTTTTACCGTTGAAGAGGTAAACGGCGAAAAACGGGTGAGAGTCGGGCTGAAATATGTAAAAGGCTTGCGGCAAGTGACTGGCGAGGCGATTGCCGCCGAGCGCGAAAACGGCTGGTATGCCAGTGTTGAAGATCTGGTCCGACGCGTGCCTCAGTTAAATAAGCGCGAAGTGCGTGCGTTAAGCCTTGCCGGAGCATTAAATTTCGACGGCACAGTTCACCGCCGCGAGGCGTTGTGGCAGTCAGAATTTGCCATTCAACCGAAAAGTGAGTTGTTTGAGGATGCAGGCAGTGTCCACGTGATTGCTGCCGACGCACCGTTTCTCACACGCATGGAAGGCCTGCAGCTTGTCGATGCTGACATCCGAAAGACCGGCATCTCGATCGGCAAACATCCGATGGCGTTTTTGCGTGAAGATATGAATCGCCGCGGCATTGTGTCGGCAAGCCAAACGCTGGACTTAAAAAAGAACCAGGTCGTTTCCGTGGCCGGTGCCGTGATAATTCGGCAGCGGCCGATGACGGCCAATAACGTCGTCTTTATCACGCTGGAAGACGAGACAGGCTTTTCGAATTTCGTCGTAATGCCTGACAAATTTGAACAATACCGCGCCGTCATCAACCAAAGCGATTTTCTCGTTATCCGCGGTATTTTTGAGGAAAGAGGAATGCTAAAGGCTCTTCACTTTAAGCCCCTAGACGGAATGTCAACCGAAGTTGTTTCACATAACTTTCGCTAAACGTCTTTCAAAAATCACCGCAAAACGGCGAGCTTGACTGATTTGACAGGGATTTTATTGTCCCTGTCGAACGTAGTCGAGGTCGGTTTTGCAGGGAGCTTGAAAGTAAAAACCTGGGTTCGTTTGGTGACCTCCAGTTTCTCTTTTCGGACCGGATTGTTGGGAACGACGAATTCTACATCCATCGGCAAGCGATAGGCTGCGGTGTTCAGGCCGCCGATCTTTTGAGTTTGGGTGACGATCAGTGTGAGTATTTTTCTACGTGGATTCCAGGTTTGGGTTACGTTTAGTTTCGGATAGCCCAAGCCGTAAACCCATTGGTCGAAAAACCACGTCAGGTCCTGGCCGGCGGTTTCCTCCATCGCCTTTTTCAGATCGGTCGATTCCACGCTGCCGAGACGATGGCGAGTGAGGTATGTGTTGATCGCTTTCCAAAAAGCTTCGTCGCCGATCTGCTCGCGAAGCGTGTGGACGACGGCCCCGCCCTTGTTATACGTGACGCCCGCGTGATCGAAAAGCGCGGAGACATTATTGGCCGTGCGGTTGAACAGGCCGTGGCTGTTCGGCAGCACCGCGTCCTGCGTCATGAACGAGTTGGCGTCTTCGAGCACCTGTCGCATATAATCCTTGCGACCGTATTTTTTTTCGCGCCACGCTGCTTCCATGAACGTCGCAAAGCCTTCGTTAAGCCAGAGCTCGGCCCAGTTGCGGCAAGTGACCAGGTTGCCGAACCACGAATGCGCAAGCTCGTGCGAAACCAGATCCTCGACATTGCCTTGTAGAAACGATACGTTCGCCGCGAAAATTTCGGTGTCAGCCATCGTGGTCGCCGTGATGTTTTCCATGCCGCCGAAGTTGAACGCCGAGACCATCGTCTGGTCGTATTTGTTGAAGGGATACGCCACGCCCGTCAGATCTTCGAAAACCTGCATCATTTCCTTTGTGTTGCCGTACGCCTTCGGCACAATGTCTTCGCGGCCCGGATAGACGTAATAGCTGAGCGAAATATCCCTGTATTTCTCCTCGACCTTCGCGTATTTGCCGATGATGAAGGAAACGAGATAAACGGCGTGCGGTACTGGCATTTTGTAATGCCACGTCATGGTGCCGTCGGCATTTTCCTTTTGCGAGAGAAGCTCGCCGTTCGCGATGACCGTGTTGCTTTTTTCCGTGGTGATGATCTGCTCGGTCGTGGCCTTATCAGAAGGGAAGTCGAACGAAGGAAACCAGTGTCGATGCTCGTCCGGCTCGCCCTGCGTATAGATCTGAGCCGGGTGAACTTCCTGTCCGTCTTCGGTCAATAAATCGTTAAAATAAACGCCTTTCTTCGGGCGTGTAGCGGTGTAAATTAAACGGACCGAGACGGTGTCCGCGGGCGCGTATGCTTTATCAAGCGTGACGATCACCCTGTCGCCGGCGGTCCGATATTTAAGCTCCATGCCTGATGGATCGAGCGTTACTTTCTTGAAGGCAAGTCCGGCTGCGTCAAACTCGACACTCGTGAAATTTACGGCCAGCGGTTTGAGCGTAATAGTTGTATCGCCGTAAATTTCGCGCTTAGCATGGTTGAAACTCGTCTGGATTTTGTAATGCTGGGCGTCGTAGGTCTGCTTGCGATTGAAATCGGGACGCGCGGTTTGCGCGGAAATACTGGAAAACGAAAAAACGAAAATCAGGAAAATCAGAGCACGATTGAACATCATAAACATAATAGCGCGGACCCCTAAGCGTAAAATTCCACGGAAAGCCCACTACGGTCGTAAACGTACAAAGCTGTGGGCTGGAGAGGCCCGCCGCACTGTTATTTTAAATGCCTGTTAAGCCAGTCGAGTACGCTTTTATACCAAAGCTCGGAGTTTTGGGGCTTTAGTATCCAATGGCCTTCGTCCGGGAAAATTATCAGCTTCGAAGGCACGTTACGGAGCTGCAAGGTCGTGTAAAGCTGCAAACTTTGATCGACCGGCACGCGGTAGTCGAGCTCTCCTGCCGTGACGAGCGTCGGCGTATTGAAGTTATTCGCGAATTTATGCGGCGACCATTTGGCGTATAGCACCGGGCTGTTCCACGGCATGCCTTTGAATTCCCAGTTGACGAACCATATCTCTTCGGTCGCCGTCGCCATCGATTCGAGATTGTAAACGCCGGCGTGCGAAACGAGCGCTTTGAATTTGAATCGCGGGTCGTTGTTGTGCCCAAGAATCCAATCGACCATGTAACCGCCATAGCTGGCACCAGCGGCACCGATCCGATTTTTGTCGATGTACGGACGCTTGATGACCTCGGCGACGCCGTTCTTAAGATCGATAAAAACTTTTCCGCCCCAATCGCCGGAAATATCGTTAACGAATTTTTGCCCATAGCCGGTCGAGCCCCGTGGGTTCGGCATGAAGACGACGTAGCCGGCATTTGCAAAAATCTGCGGATTCCAGCGGTAGCCCCAACTGTCATTCCAGGCTCCCTGCGGGCCGCCGTGTATCAGAACAAGCAGCGGATATTTTTTTGTTTCGTCAAAGAACATCGGCTTTACGATGAAGCCGTGGTTCGTCGCTTGGAGCGCTCCCTTCCATTCCACATCCTCAGCCTTTCCCAGACCGAATAATTGCATTATCTGCTGATTGACGTTCGTGAGAGCCGTTATTGGTCGTCCGTCTGTATCGGCAAACATTATCTCGGCGGGCGATGCGGCGGTGCTGTTGAGAAAGACGAGTGTTTTGCCGTCACGCGTCAGGCTTAAATTTCCGGCGTAAACGCCATCTACGATCTTCTTGACATGCGTCGCAATTCGCTGCCGAAAATCTGGCTCGACCGGTACGGAAAAGATCGGTTCCCTGCCGCGATCGTTCGCTGCAAAATAAATCGATTTGCTGTCTGAGGAAACGACCATAGCGTCGGCCTGTAGATCGAAGCCGCGCGTCAGCTCGACGGTTTCGCCGGTCGTGCGGTCGTAGCGCATTATCCGCCAGCGGTCGGCTTCGAAGGTCGGCGTCGACATCGATCGGTAAAGCAGGTATTTCCCGTCCGGCGTGTAAACGGGAGACGCATCGTAACCTCGATTCGCTGCCGTTATGCTCTTTTCCGATTTGTCGGTGAGCGACCGGACGATTATATCGCTGTTGGTCGAAGTGGCCTCGACCTTGTCCGGATTTTTCAAAAACGCGATCTCGCGCGAATCGGGTGAAAATGCATAATCGACGCCGGTGCTCGCCCCATACGGCGGCGAATCGAAATCGCCGGGAGTAAAGTCAACGGCGTTGCCGCCGCCCGATGTCGGTACTACGAAAACATGAGTTCGCTTGCGGTCGCGCCATTCGTTCCAGTGCTTGAAGAGCAACCGTTCGGTTACTTTTGCCTTCACCTTGCTCGCTTCGACACGCTTGTCCTCGGCTTCGTTGCATTGATCGCTCGTGCACTCGGGGTAAACGTCGGAATTGAACGCGATCCATTTTCCGTCGGGCGACCAAACCGGATTTCCGGCGCCGGTCGATATTTTTGTCAGCTGCCGCTTGTGCCCGCCGTCGGCGTCCATCGTCCAGATCTGGTCGTTTGTTATGAACGCGATCTGCTTTCCGTCCGGCGACCAACGTGGAGCACTCGATGAGCTCATATTACTGGTAAGCTGTTTCGGTGCTGCATTCGGACTGTCGAGCGGGATCGAATAGATCTGATTCAGCGTGCGATTCGCATTTTTGTCAACATCGCCGATGACGAATGCGACCGTTTTTCCGTCCGGCGAAAGCTGCGGATCGGCCACGCGCCGCACGCGCATCATGTCGTCGAAATTGAACGGCCGCTGGGCGGATGCCGGAAGCAAAGAGACGAAAAAGAAAAGAGCGACTGTGAGACTTCGTGTCATAACTTTGAGCACCTGAATCGAATTTTTAGAGCTATAAGATTATCGCGGACATCGCTGTTGCTTGGCAATCGGAGAGCGTATCGTTGTTTGTTTCGCATGTTCCGAGATGATAACGTTGATCTCTGGATTTTTTATAAGGAACCGGAACGTTTTCGATGAACAGACCACCACCATATTTTCCGCAGAATCAACTTTCGCCGCCGGACGATAAAAGATATCGAAGATTTAAACTGGCTGTCGGAGCCGTGATCTTTGTGATCACGTTAACCATCATTGGGATAGGCGTCGGTTTGTATTATCTTGCGTCGTGGTTGTTTTAGCTTAATCGGCAAACCTGACCGTGATGGAGAGCTTAGCTTCGCGCGAAGAAGCCCTCCCTCACGGTCAGGCTCTGCGATTTCATTTACGGATTGATCGTTTGCTTGGTAGCAGAGTTTGCCTTTGCACGAGCTCCTTCCATTGCGAGTTGCTTTGCCTGCGGCAGAAGTTCGATCGCTTTTATCAATTGATTATCAAGCTCGCTCAGGATCTGGAACGACGTTGTCGTTCCGTATGCTGCGGTCACAAGCTCTGAGCGCAGACTCTGTTCCACGTGTTTACGTTCCTTGTCGATCTGTACGGGCGTGTATTTATATTTCGAAACGGCGTAGGCACGAAAAGCGTTGTAAAGCTGGTCGGTTATCGGAAAATCCGACGCAACGATGTCGTACCCGAACGTGATCGGGCGATCAACTTTGTAGGTTTCGAAGCCGTTTATTTTTCCGTACGCCAGATCAAGCGCGAATGCAAAGATCGGGCTGTTCATCTTCGCACGGTGGCGCGCCTGTTCGATGGGAATGGTGTCGGCCTTGACCGCAACGTCGGGCGAGATGCCGCCACCGCTGTAAACCGGGCGGCCCGTGTCGGTGCGCGCTTCGGGGCCCTTTGGTGCCTCGACCTCTTCGTCTTCGCGGCCGATGCCGCCGCCGGTGTAGTAATCGTAAAGATTTCCGTTCGAATAATCACGCTGGATCAGGCGGCCCGAGGGCGTTTCGTATTTCGCAATGGTGAGCAGCAGCATCGAACCGTGCTGAAGCTGAAACGGGTTTTGAACCAAACCTTTGCCGAATGTGGTTTCGCCGACGATCAGCGCCCGGTCGTGATCCTGCAGAGCACCGGCGAGAATCTCCGAGGCCGACGCCGAATTCCGGTTGACGAGCACGACAACCGGCATCGTTTCCGGTCTTGGGTTGGTAGCCCGAATCGGTTCGGTGACGCCTTCGATACGTCCCTTCTGGGTGAAAACAAGCTGGCCGGCCGAGAGGAACGCCTCCGCCACGCGGTAAGCCTGGCCCACCAGGCCGCCGCCGTTGTCTTTAAGGTCAAGGACAAGCTGCGTCATTCCCTTGGCCTTCAGCGAACGCATCGCTTCGACAAACTCGTTGTAGGTTGTCTGATTGAATCCGCCGGTCATGCCGATGTAGCCGACGCCGGGACGGATCATGTAAGCCTGGCTGATAGACGGCTGCGGAACCGCGTCGCGCGTGATGGTTACCGTCTCGCGCGCACCGGTCGCATGCCGCTCGATGACGAGTTTGGCGGTCGTTCCGCGCGGACCGCGAAGCAGATTGCGAACCTCGGGATAGCCTTTGCCGAGCACCCCCTGGCCGTTCACTTCCAGGATTTTGTCGCCGTAGCGAAGCCCGGCTTTATGCGCCGGCGCTCCGTCAAAAGTCGCACGGATGTACGTCGCGACCAGCTTGCCGTTCGGGTCGCTCAGATCACCTATAGTCGCCCCAATGCCGTAATAGCGTGAGCTTTGTTCGGTGCGAAACTGCTCGTATTCCTTTGCATCAAAGTAGTTCGAATGCGGGTCAAGGCTGTGCAGCATTCCGTCGATCGACGCCTTGTAAACCTCGTTGTAATCGATCTTTTTGCCTACGACGTGGTTCTGTTCTATAACCGTCAACGCCTCGACAAAATCGTCTTGGATCTTTTCAGTCGTGACCTTGGCCGATTTCGCGTCAGAGGTCTTGGTTGGACTTCCCGGGAGCGTCCTGGCAACACTCTTTTCCTGGGCTAAAGAGAAAGTAGCGAAAGTTAAAACTAAAAGAGCCGTTAAAATTGATGAAGGCTTGAAAATCACGCAGTTTCCCCCTGAAGAATGAACTCGTTGAAATGATACCATTCATTTGAGGAAAATTCGATGGGTTTAGTTGCATCCGTCGTGTCGGAAGCCCGCACGTGAGTAAGGGCTCATTAGTAAGGGCTCATTTCGGAAAGACGGACCAGCCCGGTAGCGCAAAGCCAGATCAAGTCGATATCAGATTAGATCATCGACCAGCAGTTGAGTTGTCGACGCATTGGTCACGCATCTAGCATAATATCAGGAGCCCTTACTCGCGTGCGGGCTAACAATACTGATGAATCACCTACTCCAAGTCGAAAATCTCCAAACCCATTTCAAAACCCGCGCGGGGTTAGTGCGGGCGGTGGACGGCGTAAGTTTTAGTATTGGCGAGGGTGAGCTTTTAGGATTGGTCGGCGAATCGGGGTGCGGGAAATCGATCACGGCGCTTTCGGTGATGCGTCTCATTGCGCCGCCCGGGAAAATTGTCGGCGGGTCGATCAAGTTTAAGGGCGAAGAGCTTTTGACAGCCAACTCCGAGCGGATGCGTGAGATACGCGGCAACGATATCGCGATGATCTTTCAAGACCCGATGACGTCGCTGAATCCGGTTTTCACGGTCGGCGAGCAGATTGCCGAAGCGCTGAGGCTGCATCGAAATCTTGATAAGAAAGCGGCGTGGGCAGCGGCAATCGACGCGATGCGCGAGGTGGCGATACCGTCGCCCGAACGCCGCGTGAACGACTACCCGCACCAGCTTTCCGGCGGTATGCGGCAGCGCGTGATGATAGCAATGGCCCTGGCGTGCGATCCGGAATTGTTGATCGCGGACGAGCCAACCACCGCGCTCGACGTCACGATACAGGCGCAGATACTTGAGCTTTTGAACGAGCTTCGCCGCACGCGCAATCTCGCGGTGCTGCTTATCACGCACGACCTCGGCGTCGTGGCGGAGGTAGCTGACCGCGTTTGCGTGATGTACACGGGCAAGATCGTTGAACAGTCCGGCGTGAACGAGCTTTTCGCAAGACCGAAACATCCGTACACTCAGGGCTTGCTGCGGTCGGTGCCGAAATTGAGCGCGCGCGACATCGAAAAGGCCGAGCGACTCCAAACCATCGAAGGCGTCGTGCCGAATCCGACCGATCTTCCAGACGGCTGCCATTTCGCGCCGCGTTGCGAATTTCGAATGGACAAATGCACGCGCGGTGAGATTCCCCTGTACGAACTGCCGAACGGCGTAACGGTCCGGTGCGTGCTTTATGAAGAGGAATCGAAGGATGGAATTGAACCGCCGAAAAGCCTGTCAGCAGTCAACTGAAGAGCCGAGCGCCTTAAAGCAGAAACCTGTTATAGTTGGAAAGAGAATTTCTTATGCGAAAAGCAGCAGTTGAGAAATCAATCAGCGTAGATGAATATCTTGCGCTTGAAGCCAGAGCGAAACACCGGCATGAATACATGGACGGTGAGTTATTTCTCATGGCCGGGTCCTCGCGGAGGCATAGCAGGATCGCTAGCAATATTGGTGGAGAGTTGTATGGCCAGCTCAAGGGCAAAAATTGTGAAGTTCATTATGGTGATCTAAGACTTAGAGTTCGGACCACTCACTATGTTTACGGCGATGTCTCGGTTTTCTGCGGCGAACCGGAGTTCGAGGTTTATAAGGAAACTGAAACACTGCTCAATCCAAAAATTGTTTTTGAGGTGCTCTCCAAATCCACTGAAGCGCGTGATCGAGGCGACAAAGCGGAGGACTACCGACGCATTCCGAGTCTGACGGAGTATTTTTTTGTTTCGCAAAACAAAATTCTGGTCGAGCATTATCTCCGCCAAGATGACGGAAGCTGGAAATTGATCGAATATCGTGATCCGGCGGATGTGATCAGACTTGACTCCATTGGCTGCGAACTGTTAGTCGCCAACATATTCGGCGGAGTTAAGATGCCGAAACTGCATTTAGTATAAAGGTGCAAGCTGTAAATCAACCAGGAAAACCATCTGCATTACTTACAGTTAGCCAGCTCGTCAAGCATTTTCCGGTCGAGGGAAGTGATGATGTGGTGCAGGCGGTCGATGGGGTTTCGTTCGATCTGTTGAAAGGCGAGACGCTTGGGTTGGTCGGGGAATCAGGCTGCGGAAAATCGACGGTCGGGCGCTGTTTGCTGCGGCTGCATGAGCCGACGAGCGGCGAAGTGATTTTTGAAGGGACGAATATCGTTGGGCTGCCGCACGCCGAAATGCAAAAGCTGCGGCGAGAGATGCAGATAGTGTTTCAGGACCCGTACGCCAGCCTGAACCCGCGGATGAGCATTCGCTCGATAGTTTCCGAGCCGTTAAAAATACACGGCGTCGGCGACAAAACCGAACGCACTGAACGCGTTGCAGAGCTGCTGAAAAAAGTTGGGCTTGATCCGAAATACATGTCGCGCTACCCACACGAATTTTCCGGCGGGCAGCGGCAGCGCATCGGCATTGCCCGCGCGCTTGCGCTGAATCCAAGTTTGATAATTTGCGATGAGCCGGTATCAGCGCTTGATGTTTCAGTTCAGGCGCAGGTCGTTAATCTCTTGCAGGATCTGCAAGCGGAGTTCGGTCTTACATATCTTTTTATCTCGCACGGACTCGCTGTCGTCGAGCACATTTCGAACCGCGTGGCCGTGATGTATCTCGGCAAGATCGTCGAGATCGCCGACGCCGTCGATCTCTATCGCTCGCCGCTGCACCCATACACGCAGGCGCTGCTTTCAGCAATTCCAAATCCCGATCCGAAACAAAGGCGGGAACGGATCGTGTTAAAAGGCGATGTCCCGACGCCGATAAATCCGCCGTCCGGCTGCCGCTTTCGCACACGCTGCCCGATCGCGATTGAAGAATGTGCGAAGATCGTTCCCGAGCTGCGCGAGATAGCATTGGGGCATTCGGCGGCGTGTATACGTGTTCCCGGCTATGAAAACTCGCCGGTAGCAGTTGAAACAAACGCCTCAACTGTGTCGTAATCATTGTTGTAAACATGTTCCAGAAAAATTAACCCCATGAGGTAATTATGAATCGTTTAGCGGGAATCATAGTTGCGGCCATCGGTTTTTTTGTGGCTGTGATCAGTATTGTCAAGATCATTCCGGGATTCAGCCTGACGGTGCCGGGCGTGATGATGATAATTCTAGGCGGTCTTATCATCGGCCTGAGTTTCGTAAATCGCCCCGACGCGGAAAACGCCGAGCGGCTGTCCACGCCGAACACCCTCGTCAATATTTTCTTTTCGCCAAGCGAAGTGTTTCAAAATCTGCGACAGCATCCGCGTTGGCTTGCGGCGGTGGCCATAATGGCTATCATGACGGGCGTTTATACGAACCTGTTCATGTACCGGCTGACACCCGAGCGCGTGACGAATTACGCCATTGACAAGACGCTCGAGATGCCCATGATCGCGGGCAACGAAGAAGCCCGCAAACAGATCGAGGCAAGCCGGCAGGAAACCCTCGACGAAGCGAAAAATCCGATCTCCCGCGCCGGCCAAACGGTCACAAGTTTTGCATGGTCGGTGATCGGCTTTGCCGTTCTTGCCGCGATATTTCTTCTCTTCGCGATCGCGATGGGCGGGCAGCTTAATTTCTGGCAGGCGTTTTCGATAGCGGTGTACGCGTGGTTTCCCATTGCCGTGATTCAGTTTGTTCTTAACACGGTCATTCTTTTCATAAAAGAACCGACGGACATTCATCCTATAATGGGACAGACTTCACTGATTCAGGACAATCTGAGTTTTCTCGTGACGCCTTCTGAAAACCCGGTGATCTACACATTTCTCGCAATGCTTGGCTTGCTGAGTTTTTATTGGGTTTGGTTGAACGCCACAGGACTGAAAAACGGAGGCGAACGCATCTCAGGATCGACGGCGTGGACGGCCACGTTGGTCGTGTTCGGAATCTTCGTTTTGATCGGCGTGGTTTCCGCTTTCCTGTTCCCGAGTTTTATTAGCTAAGAACGAAGCCGCAGTCAGACTGGAGAGGCAGGCTGCCAGGCTGTAAGGAGTGTCGCTTCGACGCGAACAGTTTTTCGTGCTTCGCACTCACTGCAGGCAGGCTGCCTGCGTTCCAGTCAGGCAGGCTGCCTGCCTCTCCAGTCATTCGTATCTGAGCGATTCGATGGGGTCAAGCCGGGCGGCTTTCCACGCCGGCCAGAGGCCGAAGATGAGGCCGATGCCGACGCTGGCGACGAAGCCAACAGCGGGCGCCCACAGCGGCACGTAGGACGGCAGCACGAGTTTTACAAGCAGCGTCAATAGCCAGCCGATCAGCAAGCCGAGCAAACCGCCGAAACCGGTGAGCGTCGCGGCCTCGATCCAAAACTGCAAAAGAATATCGGTTTTCTTTGCGCCGATCGCCTTGCGAATGCCGATCTCGCGCGTGCGTTCCGTGACGGAAACGAGCATGATGTTCATCACGCCGATGCCGCCGATCATCAGGCCGACCGAGGAGATGACGACCATGAAGATCGCTACGCCGGCCGTTATCGATTTAAACTGATCGATAATGCTGGCCGCGGTTTCCATCGCAAAATTGTTCGGTTTGCCGTATGCAACCTGGCGACGGACACGCAGCAGATCCTGAACGTCGTCCTTTGCTTTCTCCAGCATTCCTTCCTTCGCGACGGCGAGAATAAACAGATCGTCCTCATTGGGTTTGAGCTTGAGCGCGGCGCCCATCGGCATGTAGATCACGTTGCTCTGGTCGTTGTTTCCGCCGTCGCCGCCGAAAAGCTGCTCGCGTTTTTCAAGCACGCCGATCACCCGAAACGGATTGCCGCCGATATCGAGCGTCTGCCCGATCGGGTCTTCGTAAGGAAAATAACTGTCAACCACCGACGAGCCGATCAACGCCACGTCCGCTTTCTCGTTGCTCTCGGTCTGCGAAAACCAACGGCCGTCGAGCAAAACCTCGCTCGTTGTTTTTTCAATTTCCGGCAGCGTTCCCTGCAATCGGACTGCCGATGAGGACTTGCCGTTCCTGCCTGTGACCATGATCTTCGAACCCCAATAGTTGCTCGAAACATCAAGGAACGGCACGCAGGTTTCTAACGATGGAAGAGCCTTGATCGCCTCGCAGTCCTCGATCGTCAGATTCTTTCGCATTCGTTCTTCCCGCGTGCGGCGGCCGTGGCTGAAACCGATGGGATATTTGTATAGAAATATCGAACGCGTTCCGAAAGATTCAACCTCTTTCTCGATTGCAACATTGATACCGCTGATAACCGACGAGATCAGCATCACAGTGATCACGCCGACAACAACGCCGACAATGGTCAAAAAAGAGCGCAGTTTATTGGCACGCAGCGTATCCAACGCCATCATCAGATTTTCGTAAAAACTGCTGCCGAGAAAACGCATAGATACTTTCTGCGGGCAGAGACGCGAGTGTGAACGAGCGTGCAAAAACGAATGGAGAATGTAAAACTGAAAATTGAAAATTAAGAAAGTCTATTTTGCATTTTCCGTTTTCAATTTTACATTGAGCGTGCACGCTCGTTTACACTCGCGTCTCCGCCGCCTCCTACTCCGCCCTCAACGCCTCTATAGGATCGAGCTGTGCGGCCTTCCACGCGGGGAAGAGGCCGGCCAAAATTCCTACTACTGCCGAGACGCCGATCGAGATTACCGCGGCGTACCACGGAATGACCGTTTGAATAAAGAACTCGCTGACGACCAGGCCGATAAGCTCGGCGATCACCAAACCTATAAAACCGCCGATAGCCGCAAGCGTCGCAGATTCGAAAAGAAATTGCCGCAAAATGTCCGCCTGTTTTGCGCCGATGCTTTTTCTTATTCCGATCTCCTTTGTGCGTTCCGTTACCGCAACGAGCATGATGTTCATTATCACGATGGCGCCCACAACGAGCGCTATGGTCGGCACTATCATAATCACAATAAACGTCGTTCCGAAAATGCTGTCGCGCAGACCTGAGATCGCATCCGGCGTAACAATGCCGAAAGTATCTTTCTCGCCGAATTCGAGCTTTCGTCTCTGCCGCATGATCGTGCGTGCCTCATCGACCGCGTCCTTAAAAAGTGCGTCCGACGGAGCCGAAGCGACGAAATACAAATAGCGGCTGCCGCGAAAGCCGCCGAAATCCGTCCCGAATGTCTTTAGCGGAAGCTGCACAAACGCGTCCTGCGGCTGGCCGAAAACGGTGCCTTTCGCTACTCGAATTCCGATCACGCGATAGGGAATTCCGCGAATGTCGATCTCGGCGCCGACAGCGTTGCCGCGCGGAAAAAGTTTATCGACAACGTCGGTTCCGATAAACGCTACTCGACGGCCGTTTTCGTTCTCAGTTTCGCTAAAGTAGCGGCCTTCGAGAACATCGATATTTTCTATCTCTCCGATCACAGGCTCAGCCCCATCGACGTTCACATCGTCCATCGAGATCGAACCGACTTTAACAGTTCGCCTGTTGCCGCCCGCCTTCGCGCCGATCTTGTCGATGACCTGCATCCGCGAGCGGATGTATTCAAGATCGTCAAGCGTCAGCTCCTTATTGCGCCGCTGCGCTTCGGCTATTGTGTCCGTATCCTTGAAATCTTCGAAGTTGAACCGCTGGATCGTGAATGAATTTGAGCCGATGCCCGCAATCTTTTCATCGATGTAAACGTTGAATCCCTGAAGAAGCGAAAACACCACCATGAAAGCCGCCACGCCGATTATCATTCCAAGCAGCGTCAAAAAAGACCGCAGCTTGTGCGCCCAAATAGCGGCTAGTGCGAGTTTTAATGTTTCGGAAAAGTTCATCCCGCGACTCAAGACAATGTTACTAAAGTTAGCAACAAATGTTTAGATGACAGCAGAATGAGGAAATGTGGCAAGAAAACTTAGAGTGCGGATTAGTCGTATTTAGTTCTTTGTTCTCGCATTTTTAGGACGTCAGCGTAATCAAACTCGCTCTGAAGATTCTTTATCAAATAGATCGAATGTTCTCCGAGAATTTTTTCGATATTTTTCACCACTTGTTCTCGGTCGACCAAATCGCTCTCCTGCAGAAGCCAGATCAGATCAAGTTGATCTTTTGGTCGCCCGGCCAAATGCTTGATGACAACCATCCATTCGGGCGAGATCACGCGAACTCCGCTTCTGACTTCAACGGCTTCGGCGAGCGCCGTCGAATAGAATTTTTGATGTTCATCATCCCTGACGATCCAATCAACGACAATCGAGGTTTCCTCAATTTCTACCAAGTAACTCTCGCCGCCGAACGAGAGCGTTTTTTGGCTTTCGAGTCCTAATACTTCATCGGCGACCACATCGACATCTACGGTCGCGCGCACATATCCGTAAACGTGCATCGCAATTCCGCCGGCGAATGCCCACTCGATATTCTTCTCCGCGGCAAGCTTACCGAGCTTGAGCCCGGCACTGATTCCGTCTTCGGTCGATACAGTCTTGACCGCAGAGTTTCTCTCGATCCGCCGTTTGAGATCTTCCTGAGTCATTTGATCCTTTCATCTTTTTCAATCTGACCGTCGCGGATGGTGATGACACGGTGGGCGCGTTCGGCGACGTCGTGCTCGTGGGTGACGACGATAATGGTGTTGCCTTCGGCGTGGAGTTTTTCGAAAAGGTGCATGATCTCAACGCTGGTTTTCGAATCGAGAGCGCCGGTCGGCTCGTCCGCCAGCAAAATCGACGGATGATTTACAAGCGCACGGGCAATAGCGACACGTTGGCGCTGGCCGCCGGAAAGCTCGTTCGGCCGATGCGTTACGCGATCGCCAAGCTCGACTGAAGCTAATGCAGACTGAGCCTTATCGTGCCGCTCGCCGGCACGCATTCCGGCATAGATAAGCGGAAGCTCGACATTATGAAGCGCGGTCGCGCGGGCAAGAAGATTAAAGGTCTGAAAAACGAAACCTATCTCTTTGTTTCGTATGCGCGCCAGCTCGTCATCGGACATATCGGAGACAAGATTGCCGTTTATCCAATACTGACCCTTGGTCGGCGAATCGAGACAGCCGATCAGATTCATCAGCGTCGATTTACCTGAACCCGACGGCCCGATGATCGCAAGGTATTCGCCCTTCTTGACCTCGAATGAAACGTCACGAAGCGCGTGCAGCTCCTCAACGCCCATCTGGTAAGTCTTCCAGATATTGTGCATCGAGATAAGCGTATTCGGCGCTCCACCGTTCGACGCATTGACGTTTTCGGCGTTTCCGTTTTCGCCTTCCATGAAGTTATACATAGCGGTGTTTGGAGTTCCGCCTTTAGGCGGCCTCGTTAAACATACGTCTGAATCCTAAGAGAGCCTGCTAAAGCAGGAACTCCAAACTTAGGACTTATTAGCGTTATCGCCTTCCTTCTTCGTCTGTTTCTTGACGACCGCATCTTCCTTCAAGGTATTTAGAATACGGCTGGGACCGGTTATCACTTCCTCACCTTCGCTTAGACCGGAAATAATTTGAATATCCGATTCGCCGGTGATGCCCGTTTCGACGGGCTTGAATTTTGCCTTGTTTCCGTCAAGGACGTAAACGCCCTTGATCGGTTTTCGCTTGTCCGCAGGTTCGGAAGCGTTTGCCTGGCCGCCGGGTTCCGGCGAGCCTTCGGGCTTTTTCTCGACTATCGCCTGCAGCGGCACGGCGATCACACTATTTTCAACCTTGGTCGTGATCGTCGCAGTAGCGCTCATGCCCGGCCGAAGTCCGGTTTTGACTTCATCGTTCATGTCCTGCAGTTGAATCACTACGCGAAACTCCTTCGCTTCCTGCACGTTGATGTTCGTCGAAAGTCCGCCGCTCGTCTGCGACTTGCCGACCGCCAACGGCGTTTTTTGCGTGACTTCGCCTTCGATCTCCAAATCGCCAAAGGCGTCCACTTTGACCTTCGCCTTTTGTCCGACCGCAACTTTGTCGATCTCGGTTTCGTCCACTTTGACCTCGACGTTGATCGACGACATATCGGCAATCGTCAACAGGGCCGTAGTCGAAAGCCCTGCGACTGCGAACGTTCCGACACGCGAAGGTATTTCCGCGATCACGCCGCTGATCGGCGCTACCTGCAAGGTTTTATCGACCAGATTTCGCTGGCCGCGAAGCGAAGCCGACTGCTGCTCAGCACGCGACTGGCTCGATTTTACATTTAGCGAGGCGGTGCTAACGCCCGTGCGTGCTTCGCGAACAGCAATGTTCTGCTGATTCAAACGCGCGGTCGCGTCCTTCACAGCTATCCTCTGCTGCTCCAGCCGCGCCCGCGCTGTGTTCAGCGAAACGCGCGCGTTGTCCACGCGGTCCTTCGCGGTATCATATTCCGAACGCGCGATCACGCCGCTCTCAAGAAGCTGTTCGTTACGCTTTAGCTCGCGGTTCGCCGCGTTTAGCTCGACTTGTGCGCGGTCAACTTCCGTCTGCGCCGTCACGACGCCTTGCCGCGCGGTGTCGATCGCGACCTCGGCAATGTTCAATCCCTGCTGCGCCTGTGCAAGCTGATTTTGCGCCGCGGTAACCTGGCTTTGCGAAACATTCACCTCATTCTGAGCGCTTTGATAGGCAGCGAGCTGCGCATCCGTGCTCGCGTCGAGCTGATTCGGGTCGAGGCGGACCAATGGGTCGCCTTTATTGACCATCTGGCCTTCTTTGACATAGATCTCTTCGATCCGGCCCTGGACCTCGCTCGTAAGGTTCATAAACTGAATCGGACGCACTTCACCGGACGAAGTAACGGTCGAGCGCAGCTCAGGCCGGATCTCGATCTTAACAACGGTGACTTCGGGAGTGTCGGTGCGGGTCGCCAAAAGGCTTACGATGACCACGAGCAGCAGCACCGCCGCCGCTGACGCACCGATAATTATCTTTTTCTTACGGCTCATTGCCATTTGTACTTTCTCCGATATCGATTAAATGATCCTGAACATATGTTTTCACAGCTGCAATGCGGCATCGATTTGACAGCAGATATTACGACATTTTTTCGCTCATTGTTTCAAGTTTCTAAACTCAAAAAGCAACAATTTACGCCCCTATTCGGTTGACGGCGGGGGAATTCGAATATAGGATTTTGATTCGGAAACTGTTAAACTCAGGTTTATCTGAATGATCCTTACACTAGCATTTTTCATTTAGGTTTGCGTTCAAGATGAAGCAATGTAGCAATTGCGGAAAAGAAATGATCGATGCGTCACGTTTTTGCGACGAATGCGGCGCGCGTTTTGAAGAACCGGAGCGGATTTCGACGGCTGATCCCGTTCCGTCTTTCGACAATATCAGCAGCCCGAATTTTCAGCCGGCGAGCGTCACGTCGGTCGGCATCCCGCCGATCGTCGAGCAGCAGGTCGAGATGGTCGAGCCGATGCCTGAAACGGAACCGAGCGATCCGAGCATCCACGCGAAGCTGTTAATCGAGCGCGGCAATTCAGCGAGCACCGAATTTCCGCTCACGGCGGACGAATCGAACATCGGCCGCTGGGACGCAGACAACGGGATTTTTCCGGATGTCGATCTCGATGCTTTCGATCCGGATTCAAAGGTGTCGCGCAAACACGCCCGTATCGTTCGGCGAAACGGCTCGTATTTTATAGAAGACCTCGGCTCAACAAACGGCACCTTCGTAAATCGCGGCCGCCGTTTGCTGCCCGGCTCGCCGCAGGCGCTGAACGAGGGTGACGAGATCATCGTCGGTAAAACGTTTTTACGATTTCAGATAAACAACTGATTTTTCAAGATGGCGAACTGCCCCGAATGCGACTCACAAATTGTAGAAACTGAACCGTTTTGCCCGGTTTGCGGAATTGCGCTTCCGAAGCAGCAGCCGGCACCGCCGGCCAGGGAAGACCCCTTCGAAAGCACGATAATGATGAAACCGGAAGAGGCCGCCAAAATGGCCGCGTCGAAGGATCAGCCCTCGAAGGTTTCTTCTGAAACTGCTCAACCGCCGCCGATTCAGGAAACACCGAGCACTGAATCACCCAAACCGCCGGAACCGGATCTCGACTTTCTTTTCGCCGACAAAAAGAACGAAACGAGCGACAATTTATTTTCGCAATCTACTGCCGATTACGACGTCGATAAAAAGAAAACTCAGGACTCGCGTAAGACAGGCTCCGATGTCGCGGATCTGGAAGCGATTGAGCAAAAGGCTGCGGAACCGGAATTGCCGAATGTTCCGGCAGAACCAGGGTCCGTCGAGCTTGAAACACCGCCGACTTTTGCGGAGCCGGCAAACACAGTCGAAGAAGAGCCGGTTGCCATCCGTGAACGGCCGATGACGGCTGAGCCTGATGCTCTCCAAACGGATTTTGCGCAACAGATCGCAAAGCCGGACTTCGATTTACCGGAGTATCAAACCGGTCCGCCGCCGATTTACGATTCCGTACAGATCGTACGGACCGAACCGTCGGCACCATCGCAGGATGACGTCGCGACGCGCGTGCCGGTGAGCGCCGAACTCAAGAAAGATTTAGCGACATCCGTAGAAAGCAGAGCAGCCGAACCAACCGAGGAGCCTAGAAAATACACCGAGCCGAACATCGGCATCGGATCGACCGACGGGCGAAAATCTTCGAAACTGAAGCCGCTGACCGAAGGCGCGATGCTCAATAATCGCTACGAGATTATCCGCAAGATCGGCGGCGGCGGGATGGGCGCGGTTTATCTCGCCAGCGACAATAATCTCGGCGGCGTTTTGCGTGCCGTCAAAGAGATGGTGCAGGCGCACATCGAAGACGATCAGCAGGAAAAGGCGATAAACGATTTCAAGCGCGAGTCGATGATCCTGTCGAGCCTCGACCACCCGTCGATCCCGACGATTTTCGATTATTTTTACGATGAAGCCGAGAGCCGTTTTTACCTCGTGATGAAATACATCTCGGGCGGCGATCTTGCGGCCCGGATCAAGTCGACACCGGAGGGCAAGATCGAAGAGGCGACGGTCATCGAATGGGCACTGCAAATAATCGACGTGCTGAACTATCTTCACAATCAGCCTTCGACGATCGTTTACCGAGATCTAAAACCGTCGAACATTATGATCGACGGAAATTCGGGTCGCGTGATGCTGATCGATTTTGGAATCGCGCGCTCGATCAGCCAGAAGGAAGAAAAGGGCGTAACGGCGGTCGGCACAATGGGTTATGCTCCTCCGGAATTGTTCAGCGGCAATGTCGAGCCGCGTTCCGATATTTACAGTCTCGGCTCGACGATGTTTCACCTCCTGACCGGCGCCGATCCGCAGAGCAATCCGCTGCTGATATTCGACTTTCAGAAAAATCCTCGCCCGCGCCAGATCAATCCGCGGCTTTCCGATCAGATGGAGCAAATACTGATGCGGTCCGTCGAGTACAGTGCCGACGCGCGATTTTCTTCTGCATCGGAGATGCGGCGCGTGTTGGAACAGCACCTGGCAAATCTGCGATCGGGAAATGTTACATTCGGTATCTCGGAGGCGCCGGCGTCCGTCAGTCTCGAAAATCAGATCGTCTTTTGCGGCTTTTGCGGTCAGCGGATCGTGGCGACGGACATGTTCTGCGCGTTCTGCGGCGCGAAACAGCCGATCGCGCAGCAAGGCGTTCATTCGGGCGCCTATACAAAGGCGACGGCCACCGCAAGGCTTTTGATCGTCGGCACGAGCGAATTGACGACGCCGGCGTTTGCACTGCAAAAGGAGGAGAATCTGCTCGGCCGCCGAGACCCGATGTCGAATATTTTCCCCGAGGTCGATCTTTCCAAATTCGATCCGCAAACAAAGATCTCGCGGCGCCACGCGCGCATCTGGCGCGACGGCGGCAATTTTTTGGTCGAAGATCTCGGCTCGTCCAACGGCACGATTCTGGCTGCTATCGGTGCAAGCTCTTTTAAGCTGACGCCTCACAAGCCGCATATGCTGTCGAGCGGCGACCAGATAATGCTCGGCGACACGACTCTGCATTTCGTCGTCGAATAGTTTTATGGAAGGAAAGACCGGGCGGCAACCTACCAAGCGCCGTGTGAACAGCGAGGTCGTTCTGGCATTTTCCCCGGAATCGGTTCACGCGCCTTTCTTGCTACGTTGCGGCGCGTTGTTCATAGATTATTTGCTGATTATATTCGTTCCGGTCGGATTTCTTTTTTTAGGGCGTTTTTTCGGCGAGGATGGCTCGAACCTTATCTACGGCGACCTGAATAACGCCGGATGGCTGATCGCGGTCGTGCTCGCAGTAGCAAATTTCGTTTTGCTGCCGGCGTCGATTGGGCAATCGGTCGGAAAGCTGCTTGCCGGAATTCGAATCGTAGATATTAGCGGAGCGCAGCCTTCGCTCAAGCGCATCGTGCTTCGGCAGACCGTTGGGTATCTTCTCACCTCGGCGACGCTCGGCTTGGGATTTCTTCTCGCGGCGGCGAATCGTTCGGGCCGCTCGCTGCACGATTTGCTGGCTCACACGGTGGTGATACAGGCTCGGAAGGAACGTGTCGATAAATAAAAGTTAATGGCCCAACTGATCTTCAAAAATTCGAGCACGCCGATGGAGAATGTAATTCTCAACCGGCTGCGTACGACCATCGGCCGCTCGGCTCGCAGCGATCTGTGCATTCCCGACGCATTTGCCTCGCGGCTTCACGCCGAAGTTCGTCAGGAAGGCGACAGCTTCTGGCTGCAGGACCTCGGCTCGGCAAACGGCACGCGTTACAACGGCGCGGCCGTAAAAAATCCGGTGCCGATTTCCAACGGCGGTGAAATTCAGATCGGCGAAACCATCATGGTCTTCGACGATGAGAAAGTCTCGCCGCAGATACACTCCACGCTGATCGCCAACCACACTGAAGCTCTCGACCCCTCGCAGACGATTTCCTTCCAGAGCAGCAAAATTCCGACTACGGAGTTCCTGAAAGGACAATTTTCTTCACGCAACGATTTGCTCGGTTTGATAAGCAAGGTGGGCGTTGCTCTGCTCGGTTCAACCGGTCTCAGCGAAACGCTTAGCCAGGTTGCGGAGCTAGTGTTCGAGGCTGTCCCCGCTGACCGCTGCGTCATAATGCTGCGCGACGATCAATTGCCGGACGGAATGAAAATAATGGTCGCGCGCGACCGCGGCTCGGAGCAGCAGCTTCAGGAAGTCCGGATAAGCCGCACCGTGATGGACGAGGTTTTGAAGAACGGCAAATCAGTTCTTACGGCCGATGCGCAGCACGACCCGCGTTTCGCCAGCCAGACTATTGCACTGCAGGGAATCCGCTCTGTGCTGGCCGTGCCGCTGAGCGTCGATGAACGCGACATCTTCGGCTTGATCTACGCCGATTCGCCGACCTGGGAAACGACATTTTCGGAAGAGCATTTGAATATTCTCACGACGCTCGCCTCCGTCGCATCGATCCGTGTTGAAAACGCTACGCTGCTGGAAGAGCGCCTCGAACGCGAACGCATGGAAAGCGAGCTCGCGCTGGCAACGGAGATTCAGCAGCGCTTCCAGCCTTCGGGCCCGCCGCAGATCGAAGGATATGAGTTTCAGGGAATCTCGTTTTCGTGTTACGAGATCGGCGGCGATTATTACGATTTCGTGCCCAAGCCCGACGGCAAACTGCTGGTAGCTCTCGGTGACGTTTCGGGCAAAGGCACTGCCGCCGCCCTTTTGATGTCCAGCCTTCACGCGGCGATTCACGCGCAGGTCGCGGCAAAAAGCACGCTCGATCAAACGGTGGTTTCGGTAAACGAATACCTGGCTGAAAACACGCCGGCAAACAGGTTCGTCACGCTCTTTGCCGCCGAACTCAATCCTGCGAACGGCAGTTTGCGCTACATCAACGCCGGGCATAATCCGCCGCTGATCGGCAAGGCCGACGGCACCGTCACGCAGCTTTCATCCGGCGGATTGCCGCTCGGGATCATGACCGGCGCAGAATATGAAGCCGGTGAACTGCAACTTGAACCCGGCGAGGCTTTGGTCGTTTATTCCGACGGCGTTTCCGAGGCCGTTAATCTGCGCGATGAAGAATTCGGCATTGATCGTCTCGCGGAAGTGATCAAAAAGAATCTCAGATCATCGGCTGCCGGCCTCCGCGATAAAGTTGAATCCGCGCTGTCAACCTTCACCGAAACGGCGCCCGCAAACGACGACATTACGCTCGTGATCGTGAAACGTGTCTGACTGTCGAAGCTACTCAGAAAAAAGAGGCGAGCGTCGGATGCTCGCCTCTCGTTCTTTTTTGCGTCTTTTGTGCCTTTTCGCGGCTGATGGGTTTCAGTAAACAAACGCGTTCGGCGTCGGTTTGTCGCCCGTTAGTCCGAACGGTTGTGTATAGATGCCTGACGCAGTGGCGTTGAGGTACCAGGTCGAGTCGGACGGGCGGAAGACTGCAAGATCGGATCTGCCATCGCCGTCGTAGTCGCCCGGTATGGGAAGGTCGCCTGCGATGCCCCACGTGATGATGTGGATCGTGAAGTCATTTGAATGAATCCGATACCACGTCGAGTCGCTCGGCCGGAACACGCAGTAGTCAGCCCGTCCATCGCCTGAATAATCAGCCGGGATCGGGATGTCTCCGCTGATGCCCCACTGCCCTTCGGACACCGAAGCGTCGCCCGAGTTGATCGTGTACCACTTGCCCTCCGACGGACGAAACACCGTCATGTCCGAAACACCGTCGCCGTTGAAATCGGCCGGTGCAGGTTTGTCTCCCGGAATGCCCCAGGAATAGATATGTATCTGCCCGTCCGAATCTTTGCGATACCACTTGCTCTCGCTCGGCCGGTAAACCGCGATATCAGCTTTCTGATCGCCGTTGTAATCCCCCGGCACCGGCAAATCACCCGCAATCCCCCACCCAAACACAGTCACAGTGCTCGTCTGCGAATTAAAAATGTACCAGTTCGAATCCGCCTCCCGAAACACCGCCAGATCAGTCTTCCCATCCCCATCAAAATCCGCCGGCCCCAATCTATCATTCGTCAATCCCCACCCCTGCGCCCGAACGCTCTGCGATAACGATTGCAGGATGTACCAAACCCCGTCCGACGGGCGCCACACCGAGATGTCGCTCTTGCCGTCGCCGTCATAGTCAAACCGCGTTCTCGACGCCGTCGCGGACGCGCTTCCGGCCCAAAAGCCGCTCTGCACGCTGAACGGGCCGCCGGTGCTGGTGGTCCCAGCCGCCGCTTGGCCTATCGTGCCGTCGACCGTAAACGCACCGCCGCTCGCGCGGCCGCCTCCGCCCGCTATAACGCTTTTGGTTATGGTGAAATTTCCGCCCGACTGGGCAAAGGAAAAGCTTGGAAAAAGAAGGGACAGAACTGCTCCCGCTGCAAACCACTTAAGGTTCGGTAATCTCATTTGATCTCCTTCCAGCGCGGAACAAGTTTTACTGAAAATATCACATGTCGGACGTAAAAAACAACAAAAATTTTACAAATTCAGTCTGTTTAAACTTGTTGACTGTTTCGCATCGCGTCCTGTAAAATATTTATGGCGAAATTCCTCGCCTCCCGCCCAATGCCTCAGCGAAAATTTAAAGTAAGCCTCGTATATTTCGTTGTTTTCACTTTGCTGGCGATTGGACTTGTGCCCCTCTTGCTGACGGGCTGGTTCCTTTCCGAGCGCAGTGCGGGCGAGCTGCGCGCCGTTGAGAATCGTTACCAGATACAACTTGTTCAAGAAAAAGCCCGACAGATAGAGATGTTTGGGCAAAGGCACGGCGACCTTGTTTCGGGGCTTGCGAACGCTTTCGAATTGTCGGGGAATGAAGGCGTTTTCGCGTCGCCCGCCACAGACCAGCAGCTCAGCAACACGCTGCGTGAAAATCCCGACGTTGTCGCGATCTACGTCAAGCCGAAGTCCGGCGATCCGCTCTCGTTGTACCGGCCGGGAACCATCCACAAGACCGAGATTGACAATATCGCCGAAGCAATCCTGCCCGATATTCCACTCGAAGGACTATACGTCGGCGAAACGCAAATAGCCGGCGCGGCGAAGGAACCGATCGTAACGATGGCCTCATCCGTGATGCTGGATGATGAACGGCAGGCTTCCGTGATCGCCATTGTCACGCTCAAAAATATTTCAAAGAATGTGGTCGGCTGGGCCGCGACGCCGGAAGCGGAGCTCTGGAAATCAGGCCTGCCGATAATTTTCGTGGTCGATCAGAAAGGCCGCGCGCTGTTTCATCCCGACCCGACACTCGTTCAGCAGCAGCGACAGCTTGGCGAACTGAAAATCGTCTCCGAATGGCAGGAAGCGAATGCGCAGATTCAATCGGGTCTCGTCCCGTTCAGCGCGCAGTTCGACGGCAGTACGCATGAGATGATCGGAGCGTATTCGACCGTCAGATTCGGCAACAAATTGAGTTTAGGCGTGATTACGATGCAGGACGAGGCGAGAGCACTCGCGTCGGTCGGTGAAATGCGCACGCAGACATGGCTTATCAGTCTGGCGTTTGCGCTGGCGGCGATGCTGATCGGCTCCGTTGCGGCGCGTTGGCTAACCTCGCCGATACTAAAACTTTCGGCTGCGGCGCAGCGCATTGCCGGCGGCGATCTTTCGACAAGAGTCGAAACGAGAAGCGTCACGGAAATCGGCATACTCGGCGAATCGTTCAACACGATGAGCGACAAGCTCGAAGAGCATATCGCGAGCCTTGCAAAAGCGGCAAAGGAAAACCGCGAGCTGTTTGTCGGCACGGTGAAAGCCCTGGCCGCCGCCATCGACGGCAAAGACAAATATACGCGCGGCCATTCGGAACGCGTCGCACGAATTTCGGTCGCGATCGGAAAACAGCTCGGCCTGCCTGAAGACGAACTTGAAACACTCCGCATCAGCGCTTTGCTTCATGACGTGGGGAAGATCGCCATCGATGACAATATTTTGAAAAAGCCCGCGGCACTGACCGAAGAAGAATTCGCGATCATGAAAACGCATCCGGTCCGCGGCTACAAGATCATGTCGCAGATTCCGGCGATGAAAGATTTCCTCCCCGGAATGTACATGCACCATGAGATGGTCAACGGGCAGGGCTACCCACAGGGATTGAAGGACGAGGAGATTCCGCTGCAGGCGAAGATAGTTTCCGTCGCAGACACATTCGACGCAATGACGATCGACCGGCCGTATTCCAAAGGAATGCTTCTGCCCGAAGCGATCGAACAGATTCGCAGCTTGGTCGGCACGCGTTACGATTCGAAGGTAGTGGAGGCTCTTATACGCGGCTGCAATGCCGGCGACATCGGTCGCGGCGTTGTTCGATCTCTGAACAATCAGGCAACGAAACAGGCGGAGCCCGCGGATCAGTTGGCCGCCTAAAACGCAATGGAGAAGCACGTTAGCGAAGAGCACTGGCAGGTCGAGGTCGGCGGCCAGATCTACAGCGCGTCGTTTGGCGAGCTCGGCAAATGGATCGGCGAAGGCTCGCTGCAGCCCGACGATAAAGTCCGCAGAGGCAGCCTTCGCTGGATCCAGGCACGCAAAGTGCCCGGCCTCACTCCGTTTTTCAACGCGAAAGCAAAGGGCGAGACGATGCCTGTTGTAGTTTCGCAAACAGATTCATCGGCAAAATCGGGCGCACCGGAAACGACGACGTTTGCCCCCCGAGAAACATCACTTACTGCCGTAAAGTCTGCCGCTAAAATTGAAAACGCCGCTCGGCCGTCAACGGCGCCGAATCCGGCGTTGTGCGCGATCCATTCTGAATTTCAATCTAGATTTTTATGCGAAACCTGCGGCAACGGTTTCTGCAAGCAATGTCCGAAATCGTACGGCGGCACGGTAAAGATCTGCCCGATGTGCGGCGCGATGTGCCGTTCGGTCGGCGCGGTTGAAGAGTCGCGGCATCAGGCTTCGGTGAATCTGAAAGCGATGGAGGAAGGCTTCGGCATTGCCGATTTCTCGTCCGCGCTGGCGTATCCGTTTAAGTTTAAGGTGAGCCTCTTTTTCGGCGCGTTTTTGTTCATGCTGTTCACGCTCGGAAAAAATGCCGCTGCGATGGGCGGCATTTACATGGTCGTCGGCGGAATTTTCTCAGGGATGAGCGCGAACGCGTTAACCTTCGGCATGCTTTCGAACACGATCGACAAATTTATTCAGGGAAAGTTCGACGCGAACTTTATGCCCGAGTTTGAGAACTTTGAACTGTGGGACGACGTGATCCATCCGTTTTTCCTCAGCATCGCGGCTTATCTGTCCGCGTTCGGGCCATTTCTTATTACGTTGGCGATCGGATTTTACCTGATAACCAACGCGGTCAGCGAACGGGCTGACGCATACAAAAGTGATCTCGAAAAAATTCCGGGAACACAGGTTTACGCCGGTCGAGAGTTGGTCGATCAGAGCGGCGAGGTAAAAGACGTATTGAAAAATACCGACCAAAAACAGAGAGAGCGAATAGCCTCTGTAACCGGAGATCGGGAAGAAACCGCCTCCAACACCGCGCCGACGCCTTTCATCGACGAAGAATCCCGCCGGCAGGAAGAGCTGTGGGCGATTGCTACGGAAAGCCGGAAGAAGTCGCTCGAGTCGGCGATAGGAAAATCGCCCGAAACGCGAGCCGAGGAACAGGCGGCGATGATCACCGATTTTCTAAGCCTCTCGGCACCGTTGGTCGTGATCGGCTTCATCACCTTTGTCTGGGGACTGATATTCTTCCCGGCGGCGTGTGCGGTCGCGGGGTACACAAGATCATTTACCGCAACCATTAATCCAATGATTGGTCTCGATACGATGAAGCGCCTCGGTGTAACATACATCAAGATACTTGCGATGGGTTTCGTCATGCTCGCGGCGTTTTTGGTGGTCGGTGTTGTTCTCGGCATTATTTTTTCTCCGCTCGATCTGCCGGGTTTGGGCAATCTGCCGGCAAACGGTTTAAGCGCCCTATTTACCTTTTATCTTGTCGCTGTGTTTTCGTGCATTCTCGGTTATGCTCTCTTTAAGAATGCCGACAAACTCGATCTCGTAAGATAAGTTTCTTTCCAGGGCACACTAAAATCGCACATTGTTCGGCGTGCGATTTTTTTTTATACTCGACAGTTTGATACGGGCCGCAGACGCGAGTCAAAAGTCCAAGGTCTAAAGTCCAATGTCCAAGGTCCAGTGTCCAAGGTTTCTAGTGGCCCCCAGTTTTTGACTTTGGACTTTAGACCTTGGACTTTGGACTCATCGTTCCTCGTAGTTAATTTTTTATGGCATTATTTTGGCGGCGAAAAAAGGATCAGGGACATTCGGTGCTCGGCCTCGATAAGTCGATCGAGGACTTGCAGGCACAGGAAGCGGCGGTCGAGCGAGAGATAGGCGTTCGGTTTTCGAAGGCGGTTGCAAAAACACGCGATTCGATCAACACGCGGCTTGACACGATCTTCGAAGGCCGCAAGCAGATCGACGACGCGCTGCTCGATGAGCTTGAAGAAATGCTGATCTCCACCGACATCGGCGTGCAGACGACGATGCAGGTGCTCGAAGCAGTTCGAAAGGGCGTCTCGCGGCAGGAGATCAACGACATCGCGGCACTCCGAAATATTCTGAAAAAAGAACTGCTTGATATTTTGGAGCACTCACCCGACAAAGGCGTTTCCGACGAGCTTTCGGTCGCCGTGTCCGTCAGGCCGTACGTCTTAATGGTGATCGGCGTCAACGGCGTCGGCAAAACGACGACGATCGGCAAGCTTTCGAAACGTATAAAGGATGAAGGCAACGAAGTTTTAATTTGCGCCGCCGACACGTTTCGCGCCGCAGCATCGGATCAGCTGGAGATCTGGGCGGAGCGTGCCGGCCTCGCAATTGTTCAGCAGAAACAGGGAACCGATCCGGCCGCGGTGCTTTTCGATGCGTTACAATCTGCAAAGGCGAAGGACGCTGACGTTTTGATCGTCGATACGGCCGGCCGCTTGCACAACAAATCGAATCTGATGGCCGAGCTTGAAAAAATGAAACGTGTAGCCGCCCGTGAGGTCGAAGGCGCCCCGCATGAAACGCTGCTGGTCATCGACGCCGTCACAGGTCAAAACGGTCTCGAACAAGCGCGGCAGTTTATGAAAGTCGCCGACATCACCGGCATCGTTTTAACAAAACTCGACGGCACTGCAAAAGGCGGCATCGCCGTCGCGATCTCAAAAGAACTCGGCCTCCCCATCCGCTACGTCGGTCTCGGCGAGCAGATCGAAGACCTGATGGTGTTCGATGCTGAAAGCTATGTGAACGGATTATTCAACTAAGTGTTTTGTATTTTCAGTTATTAGTTCTCACTTTTCAGTTATTTTCGAAGGTAATCTGATTTGGTTACGAGTCCAAAAATTGAAACAGACGAACGACTGCTTGTGAAAAGGTCACTCGACCTTGCGGCAAATGGCGTCGGATTAGTGTCGCCGAATCCGCTCGTCGGCTGTGTGATCGTTTCGTTTGACGGTGAGATCGTCGGCAATGGAACTTATGTTTACGACGAAGTAACTCACGCGGAAGTAATAGCATTAGAGGAAGCAGGCAAACGTGCAAAAGGCGGGACGGCTTATGTGTCGCTTGAACCGCACGCGCATCACGGCAAAACGCCGCCGTGCACAGATGCGTTGATAAATGCCGGCATCAAACGTGTTGTGGCACCGATCGAAGACCCGAATCCGCTGGTTTCAGGAAAAGGCTTTGCGAAGCTGCGAGAAAGCGGCATCGAGGTCGTAACCGGAATTCTGGCGGACGAAGCAACCAAACTGAATGAAAAATTTATCTGCTGGCATAAAAAGAAACGGCCGTTCGTTCATCTAAAACTCGCAATGTCGCTCGATGGACGCGTTTCGCTGAACCACAGTGTTTCGACTGCGTTGTCGGGAAAGGCCGCACTGGAGCGCGTGCATGAGCTTCGACACGAATACGATGCTATTTTGATCGGTGCAAATACTGCGATCGTCGATAACCCGAATCTAACTGACCGAAGCGGGAAACCGCGCCGTCGTCCGCTTGCCAGAATCGTTCTCGATAACAGTCTTCGGCTTTCAAAAGATTCGAAACTGGCCACGACGACCGACGAAGCGCCGACGCTCGTGTTCACAGGCAATATCGAGCCGACCCGTACGGCTCCGCTCACCGATCTTGGCGTCGATATTAGTCAAGTCGAACGCGGCTCGCGAAATCTCGAAGGCGTCTTAAACGAATTGTACCGCCGCGAGATTCAAAGCGTTCTGGTCGAGGGCGGAACCGAAGTCGCCGGCGCGTTCATCGACGCCGGTCTCGTCGATAAGATCACTTTCATGATCGCCCCGAATATCATCGGCGGGCACGATGCGCCGCTTGCGATCGGAGGCAAAGGCGCAAACGATCTTGCAGACGCGGTGAAGTTGCAAGACATTTCCGTAACGCGTCATGATTCCGACATCGAGATCACCGGTTACCCGCAAACCGATGCCTGAGCCGCGCCGACCATACGCAAAAAAATCACTCGGTCAAAATTTCCTGATCGATCAGAATGTAGTCGAAAAAATAATCGACGTCGTAGGCGCGACTAAGGATAATGTTGTGATCGAGATCGGACCCGGCCGAGGCGCGTTGACGGAACGTCTGGTTGAGGGATCTGGAAAACTCGTTGCAATCGAGGTTGATCCGCATCTGGTGCGAGAGCTTCGACAACGCTTCGCGAGGTGTTCCAACTTCGAAATTTGCGAATCCGATGTTTTGGCGGTTGATTTCAACAAGCTTCTTTCAAATCTCAAATCTGAAATTTCAAATTTGAAATCGACAAATCTCGTGGCAAACCTGCCTTATTACATTTCGACCGCGATCTTGCAGCGGCTGGCTGAGCAGCGCAATTGTTTTTCGACACTGGTTTTGATGCTTCAACGCGAAGTGGTTGAGCGCATTGTGGCCGAGCCGGGAAAGTCCGAGCGTGGCTATTTAACCGTTATCGCCGAAGCTGCTTTCGTCGTCGAAAAGCTTTTCGATGTTTCGCCCGACGCATTTCAACCCAAGCCAAAAGTATGGAGTTCGGTCGTCCGCTTGACGCCGAAGCCAAAAGACATTGTCGATAAATCTGCTTTCCGAGATCTTATCAGTGCCGCTTTCAAGCATAAACGAAAAACAATTCTGAATAACTTAAAGACTGATTATTCGAAGGTTTTGGAAGCGCTCTACGACGCCGGAGTTGCGGCGAACCGCCGTGCGGAAAGCCTTTCACTCAACGAGTGGAAGGCTCTGTTCCAGATTATTGACGCCAAATAGCACATAACGCCGTGCTATACTGACTGTTTGGTTTTGTAGGACGAATGAATCAGTGAATAAGATCGAAATAATTCCGCTCGGCGGCATTGGCGAATTTGGGATGAACTGCATGGGCATCCGTTACGACGGCGAGATGATCGTCGTGGATGCCGGGATGGGTTTTCCCGAAGAAACGCCGTATGGCGTCGATATCTCGATTCCAAATTTCGATTTTCTCGAAGAATACCGCGACGATCTTACGGCATTAATTCTGACGCATGGCCACGAAGATCATATCGGCGCGCTTGCCTACATCCTGAAAAAATTCAACCTGCCGGTTTACGCTTCGCGTTTCACTCACGCGCTGGCGGAAAAACGTCTCGAAGAGTTCGACATGCTCGATGATATTTTGCTGCACCGCGTGAAGGCGAACGATGTGGTCGAGATAGGAAATTTCACGGTCGAATTTATCCATGCGTCGCATTCGCTGGTCGATTGTTTTTCACTTGCGATAAAAACACCGCTCGGAACGGTCATACATACCGGCGATTACAAGATCGACGACACGCCCGTTATCGGCAAGCCTTACGATCTGCAAACCCTTAAACGCATCGGCGACGAAGGCGTCCTCGCATTGCTGGCCGATTCGACAAATGCGACTGTTCCGGGACGCACGCCAAGTGAGCAGGCAGTGATCCCCGCATTCCGCGAAATATTCGAAGAAACTCCGGGACGTTTATTTGTCGCGACATTTTCATCTTCGATTCATCGCCTTCAGATCGTTTTCGATCTCGCGCACGAATACGGCCGCAAGGTCTGCGTTCTCGGCCGCTCGATGATGAAGAATGTCGAGATCGCGGAAGAGCAAGGATTAATAAAAATCGGTTACGGCACCAAGATCGATCTCGGCGACGCCCGCGCGCTGGATGACGACGAGATCTGCTATTTGGTCACCGGTTCGCAAGGCGAAAACCGCGCGGCGCTGTGGAACATGGCGACCTCGACCTACAAAGGAATGGAGATCGGCAAAGGCGACACCGTCGTTCTCTCCGCACGCATCATTCCCGGCAACGAAAAAAATATCAGTCGGCTGATCGGCCATCTCTACAAACGCGGCGCAAACATCATCGAAGAAAAGCGCCGGCTCGTCCACGTTTCCGGCCACGCATCGCAGGAAGATATCCGAATAATGGTCGAGACCGCGCGGCCGAAATATCTCGTTCCGATCCACGGCGAATACCGAATGCTTTTCCGCCACAAGGAGTTTGTAAAAAACCACATCGCGGGATATTCGGACGACAACATCATCTTAATTGAGAACGGCGACCTGCTTGAGATAGACGACTTCGGCGCACGCGTCGTGGAAAAACACGAACTGCACAAAACCTTTATCGACGAAGAGTCTCTCGGCGAAGTGGAATACGACGTCATCCGCGAACGCAAACGCCTTGCCTACGGCGGCGCGATCTCGCTGGTTGTAACCGTTGATAAAGCTACGCACACGCTCGTCGGCGAACCGCACATTTCATTCAACGGCGTCGCCGGCCTCGGGAGCGGGGAAACTCTTGTCCCTATGAGTGCAAAGCACGAACTATCGTTCGCCCCAGGCGGCGATGCGGACAAGAGTCTCCGCGCTCCGTCCAACGGCTTCGCTGCGAGCGCCCGCCAGGCGGTCGCCGATGCGGTTTCCGAAATGAAGCGCGAACAAATCGCCGACACCGCCGTCTTTCGTGAAAATTTAAGAATACATCTCAAACGGTTTGTTCAAAACAAGATCGGCACGAAACCGGTGATCGTTACAACGGTTGTCGAAGTTTGACCGGCCCTCTGTCGCCAGTTTTTGCTCGCCCTCAGATCCCTTTGCTAATCGTATTCCGTTCTCTGTTGACAAGCGCAGCTTTGTATTATCTTATCAATTCGAATGAAAAATTCAGACGACATGATCGACGAGTTGGTGCGGTTGGAAAAGCAGGCGCGAAATCTGGAGCCGCTGCGCGACGAACGGCAAAAGATGCGCGAAAGCGTGGTCAGTTACGGTGAAGCTTTCCTCGACAACATCGAAAACGTTAATGCTTACAATTTGATCGACACGAAAGGTATCGGGCTGTTGTCGTCGCCGATCTCTGAAAACGGCATTGGCATCGACGAAGCAATTTCGTTAATAAAGGAAAACGTCGATACGCCCGGTTTGAATCCGGCGTCGGGCGGGCATTTGGCTTATATTCCGGGCGGCGGGATTTATTACGCGGCGCTGGGCGATTATCTGGCGGATGTTTTTAATCGTTATGCGGGCGTGTTTTACGCGAGCCCCGGTGCGGTGCGGATGGAGAATATGCTTATCCGCTGGATGTGCGATCTGGTCGGCTATCCGCCGGAATCTCACGGCAATCTTACGACGAGCGGCAGCCTTGCGAATATGATCGCGATTGTCGTTGCTCGCGACGGGAAAGGCGTTAAGTCGGCGGAGATTCCGCGCTCGGTTATTTATCTTTCAAAGCAGACGCACCATTCGATCCACAAAGCGATCAACGTTGCAGGTCTCGCCGAATGTATTATCCGCCACGTGCCGCTGGATGAAAAATATCGGATGATCGCCGACGAGCTCGCGAACATGATCGAAGCGGACAAGGCCGCCCGCCTGAATCCGTTTCTTGTCGTCGCATCTGCCGGAACCACCGATGTCGGCGCGATCGATCCGCTGCCGGCGATCGGAGCAATCGCAAAACAGCACGGCCTTTGGTATCACATCGATGCAGCGTACGGCGGATTTTTTGTTTTGACCGAGGAAGGAAAGACAAAATTGAGCGGTCTCGATCTCGCAGATTCGCTGATCATCGATCCGCACAAAGGATTGTTTTTGCCCTACGGCCTCGGCGTCGTGCTCGTCAAACAAGCCGAAGATTTAAAACGTCCACATCGTTTCGATGCGCATTACATGCAGGACGCCTTCCGTGCGCCGGAAGAGCTTTCGCCCGCCGAACTCTCGCCCGAACTGACCAAACATTTTCGCGGTCTGCGGCTTTGGCTGCCGCTAAAGCTGCACGGCGTAGCACCGTTTCGGGCGTGTCTCGAAGAAAAACTCCTGCTCGCGAAATATTTTCATCTTGAAGTGCAGAAGCTCGGCTTCGAATGCAAACTCGAACCGGAACTCTCGGTCGTAACCTACCGCTACGTTCCGAAAACCGGCGACGCGAACGAATTCAATCGTCGACTTCTCGAAGCCGTGGTCGCCGACGGCCGCATTTTCATTTCTTCAACAATGCTCGACGGCCACTTCACCCTCCGCCTCGCATGCCTCGCATTTCGCACGCATTTGAAAACGGTGGATATGTTACTCCATGTTTTGAAGGAAAAGGTTGAACTGCTGGAGAATGAAATTGCCGAACCATCGGCTGTATCCAACTGAACATGTGCAAATGTCGTTTTTCCTGACCGTTGCTTCGAGGGGATAGACGTCCTCTCGCAGGAAAAATATTGCACGCTCGCGTATTAAATTTTCCCGGGCGCATAAAGTTATTGCATTCGCAGGTGAAAAAATAGTTTTCGCGGGCAACAAATTCGTTTCACCGGACGAAAAAATCATATTTTAGATTAGAAAAATGATTTTCTCGTCGCCGAAAATGAAATATTCGTCTGTGCGAATCATTTTCCTGCAGTGGAAACTATTTTTCGTGTCTCAATAAAAGATTTTTTCGCCTGAACAAATAATATTTTTGACGAAATAAATCGCTTTTTCGGACGGGAAAATCCCTGACGATAAATATTTATCCAATATTTAGCAACATTTCGCGGGTTTTTTATCTGCGTAAATTTTTTCTCATCTGCCGAAAAAAAAGTATTTACTTTTGCGCGGTTATGCCTCAGTGTATTGACAACCGAATTCTTCACTCATTCCGAAATCTGATTTCTAACGGGAGATTTTTATATGTCTCTGCCTGACTTCCTGAGGCCGGAAAAGCGCAAAAAGCTTTTGTACGGATCCGCCGCGTTCGCACTCATCGTATTGATCGGTCTCGGAGTTTTTGCCCGCAACGGCTGGCTGCCGCACACCGATCCCATGACCGGAAAGAAAACCGGATGGTTTGGCCGTGTGCTCCCGAAGAACGCTTCAAGCAGTTGGAATCCTTTCGCGGCACCGCCGCCCTCTCCGACGCCGCAGCTTTCGAAGGAATTAATTTACGCGGGGTCGCGGCTGCTGGCGGTTGAGGACGCGAATGCGAATGCGGCGCCGCCGGCCGATCTTGCTGTCT
>Ga0187894_10000886_pt1 | contig 39957 bp, 39 predicted proteins | sample GBC1701081metaG_FD_136650 | JGI IMG/M metagenome (GOLD analysis project Ga0187894, IMG submission 136650) | White microbial mat communities from a lava cave in the Kipuka Kanohina Cave System on the Island of Hawaii, USA - GBC170108-1 metaG ... | reverse complement strand
CCCAGCTCGGTGGTGCAGACCGGCGTGAAGTCCTTGGGATGCGAGAACAGGATCGCCCAGCCGTTGCCGATCCAGTCGTGGAACGTGATGCTCCCTTGCGTCGTCTCGGCGGTGAAGTTGGGCGCTTCGTCGTTGATCCTCAGTGCCATGGTCTTTCCTCCAGTTGGTCCGTTGCGGTCTGTCGTGACGCGGTGGCCTCCCGTTCAGGTCCGCTGGTCCTCGAACCGCCGGTCGCCGGCGGCTGCAGTCGCGTCCGCGACTGCCGGCCGAGGCGCTGGCGGATGAAGTCGGTCATGTCGGGCGCGTCCCATTCGGCGGGGCCGACGAGGCGACCGATCTCGCGGCCGGCGCGGTCGATCAGCAGCGTGGTCGGCAGGCCCAGGGCGCCGAGCTCCCGGGCCGCGTTGCCGCTGCTGTCGATGTGCATGGCGAGGTGCCTGATACCGATCTCGCCGTAGAACTTGCGCACGACGTCCAGTCCCTTGCGGTCGATCGAGAGCGCGATGACCTGGAAGTCGGCGCCGCCGAGCGCGGCTTGCAGGCGGTCGAGCGTCGGCATCTCCCGGCGGCACGGGCCGCACCATGTCGCCCAGACGTTCAGCACCACCACCTTGCCACGGAAGTCGCTGAGGCCGAGCGTCCGGCCGCCGGCATCCTGGAAGCGGATATCGGGCAGGGGCTTCGGCGACTCGTGCACGAGGAAGCCCTGCGGCTCCGCGGCAGCCGGCGACGGCCCCAGCGCCGGAAGCAGCGTGCCCAGCAGGAGGAGGGCGAAGACGTTCATGGTCCGCGTCCATCGGCATCGCGGCGCAGGCGCGCGATCAGCGGCTTGATGGTGCCGTCGAGAACCTGCGGCGTGACCGGGCCGGCGTGCCTGTGCATCACGCGCCCGTCGGCGCTGATGACGAAGGTCTCGGGCACCCCGTAGATGCCCCACTCGACGCCAACGCGGCCGTCCCGGTCGGCGCCGGTACGCGTGTAGGGATCGCCCAGCGTGTCGAGCCAGCGCGCCGCGTCGGCCGGCGCGTCCCTGTAGTTGAGGCCATGGATCGGCACGGCCCTGGTCTCCGCAAGGCGCATGAAGATCGGGTGCTCCAAACGGCAGGCCGTGCACCATGAAGCGAAGACGTTGACCAGTGAAACCTCGCCGATGAGATCGGTGCTGGACAGTCCCAGTGTCCGGCCCTGCACCGGCGGCAGGCTGAACGCAGGCACTGGCCGGTCGATCAGCGCCGAGGGCAGCTCGCGGGGGTTGCGCGTCAGCCCCCAGCCGAGCGCGGCCGCGAGGCCCGCAAAGCCGGCCGTCGGTACGGCGTAGAGCAGCCGGCGCCGCCACATGCCGCCCGATGCGGCTGCAGCCGACGGCACCCTGTCTATCGTCACGTGCTGCGGGGACATGGCGCATGGCTCCGTCGACGGCTCATTCTCTGGCATAGACGTTTGGGGCGCCGCCGTCCCTGGGCAAGGCGTGGATGACGAACGGTTCGGTCTTGTTGCCGCCCATGCCGGGCGAGCCGGTCGGCATGCCGGGCAGCGAGATACCCGCGATCGGCGGACGCTCCGACAGAAGCTTGCGCACCACGTTGACCGGCACATGGCCGTCCACGACATAGCCGTCCACGAGCATCGTGTGGCAGCCGTGAAGGTGCGAGGGCACGCCAGCCTCGCGGCTGATGTTGGCGAGGTCGTGGGTCGCCTTGACGGTCACCTCGAATCCATTGCTGCGCATGTAGGCGGCGTAACCCTCGCAGCAGCCGCATTGCGGGTTCTTGTACAGGATCGCCTTGGGTGCATCCTCGGCACGAACCGCGACGGGAGCATCCCCGGTGGCACCCGCCGTGAGCAGGACTGCAAGAAAAAGAACCTGAAGCATGGGAGGAATCCTTCCGCTGGGTTGTTCGATCCGTTCAGCATTTCTCTTCGACGAAGCGCTTGATCTCCTCGATGCTGGAGAAGATCACCGAGACGCGGTCGCCCTGCATGCCGGCACCGGCGACGACCGGCTTGCCCGGCGCTGGACCGGTCGGCCGCGTGTCGACCTTCAGGCGGACGTTCATTTCCCAGAACGGCGTCACGGTGCCGTCGGCGGTGGTGACGAAGTAGCTGTCGCCGCAGTGGCGGATCGCCGTCACGCGTGCGTTGTCCGGCGTCGCCGTTAGTGGCTGAGGCTGCTGGCCGCGAACGTAGCCGCGCGGCACGAGCCCCTGCTTGACGACGGCGTCGCCGCCACCCGGCGCCATGGCGATTTTCAGGAACGCGACGATATCGGCACGCTGCTGTTCATTCTCGATCCCGCGGAAGGCCATGTAGGTGCCTGGCACCATGACGGAGGGGTCGGCGACCCAGGCGTACGACGTGACCGCATTCCACACGAAGTCGGCCGATTTCAGTCCCTTCGAGTAACGGACAAAGCCGTCGACCTTGCCAGCCGGTTTGTCCCACAGACCCGCCAGACTCGGCCCGCTGAGGTGAATGCCGGGCTCGAGCGAATGACAGGCGACGCACGCCCGGTAGAGCGCCGCGCCGCGCTTCGCGTCGCCATCGGCCGCGGAGGCCGCACTCGTCGCGGCAACCAGGACGGCCGGCAGGAACCAGGCGAGGCGCATCGTCATGTCTTGACCTCTCGTCACCGCTTGTGGCTCCCGCCGTCACCGATCCTGAGGATGGTCATCAGGCCGGCCGCCATATGGTCCGTGACGTGGCAATGCAGCATCCAGTCGCCGGGATTGTCGGCGACGAACGCGACGTCGACGGTCTCCCGCGGCGCCAACAGGACCGTGTCGGCCCAGACGCGATGCGGGACGGCCGCGCCGTTGCGGCGCAACACCCGGAAGCTGTGGCCGTGCAGATGCATGGGGTGCCACCACGCGGTCTCGTTGCGCAGCGTGAGCACGCAACTGCGCCCCAAGCCGAGCGTCGCCACCGGCGCCATGCCGGCGTGACCGTCACCTGTCATGGACGTGCCGTTGATGGCCCACGCGGCGCGGCCCATGCCCGTCATGCCGCCCATGGCCCGCATCCCGCCGCCGCCCATCATGCCGCCCTGCAGCACAAGCTCGCGGCGCTCCGCCGCCTTCAGGTCCGGTTCAGGCAGCGGGTTACGCGGCAGGCTGAGCATCGCCGGTGGATGCGCACGGGTGGGGGCCGCCTTGTCGTAGGCGAGATGGACCAGCCAGTAGTCGAGTCCGTCATAGAAATCGTCGACCACGCGGTAGCGGCGGCCGGGCTCGCCCTGCATGTCGAGCAGGATGTCGATGCGCGTGGCCGGCCCCAGCAGGAGGCGGCCATCCGCCGGTTCATGCGGATCGCAAGGCTGGCCGTCGATCGCGATGATGACCGGCCGATGCCCTTCGAAGCGCAGGGCCGCGATGCGTGCGAGCGCCGCATTGACGAGGCGGATGCGCACGCGTTCGCCGGCGCGGACTGGCGCATCGGTGGCTACGACACCGTTGAGGGTCACGGTGTTGCCGATGCGGCCGGACATGGCCGCTTCCATCATGTTGCCGAAGCCGGCCGCGATCTGCGCATCGGGGTTGAGCCGCCAGTCCATGACCGTCCACAGCAGCTCGCGATCGACCGCTATGGGCGCGCGTTCCTCGACGATCAGCGGACCGGCAAGCCCGCGGCCGAGCTGCTGCAGGCTGTTGGCATGCGGGTGGTACCAGAAGGTGCCGGCGTCGGGTGGCGTGAACTCGTAGACGAACGTCTCGCCCGGCCGGATCGGCGGCTGCGAGATGCCGGGCACGCCGTCCATGCCGATCGGCAGCCGGATGCCGTGCCAGTGGACCGTGGTGTCCTGGTCGAGCCGGTTGTCGACGATGATGCGGACTGGTTCGCCCTGGCGCACACGCAGCGTCGGCCCCGGCACGGCCTCGTTGTACGCCCAGACGTCGGTCGGACGTCGATCGTGGCCGGTCAGCGATGCCCTAGCGGGCGCTGCCGCAATCCGGAAATCGCGGTTGGCGCGCGCCGACGCACGCCGGCCTGCCGTCGTCACGACGAACCCGGCACCGGCCGAAAGCAACGCCCGGCGCGAAATGCGCCTAATGAAATCGTCTGGCACGCCTCGATCCTTTCCGCGATCACGATGGACGGCGGCACACTGGGACGCTTGTCACTCGGGAATCGGGATGCCCGCCCCTTGTGGACGCGCGCGTGCGCTCTGACGCCTGGTCAGCCGCAAACGGTGACCAAGGTCGCGTCAGCCGAGATCAGTGGATCGAGGAGGATGAGGATCCGGCGAGAATGCCCTGCCAACAAGGAACCGCTGCGTGGGCAAAGGCAGTTCGCGTGTATCAACCCGCAAGACGGCAAAGGTCTGCGGTAGGGCCGCCAGCACGGGAGCTACACATACCATGCCGCAGCCGGTCGATTTCATGCCCTGACCGTCACCGCAGCCGTCGCAGTCGAGATGGTCCATAGCGCCCGCATCGGACGTCATCGCCATCCTGACCGCCATGTCAGTTGCCCGAACAGCAGACGTTGTCGTCCCCAAGGCCAGGCAGAGCCCCAGCATCAGGCCGAACAGTTGGCGCAACCGCGAGCGGTTCATGACAACAAGCATGGGATGAATTTTTTGAAGCGCAAGGGGGACCGTATCACAGGGGTGTGATTTTGTGACGCGTCGTGCAGGTGATTCCGGGACTCGTCACCTTCCCCGGGACGGCCGTCGATCCATATCCAGTATGGGGTTCATCGGGGCGTCCAACCGGGCAGCGAAAACATGTGCCCAGTAGACACGCTTGGTCTATTGTTTGCCATTGCTGTCTCCCTCATCACTGGCCGGGTCAGTGCTGCCGGCGAGTCGCGGGGCAAGCAGTGGCGGTTGAACGCCTGCAGGAGGCGACGATGAAGACGCCGGGTGGTGCGCTTCATGGCCTCTCTTGGGTTGCGGCTCTTGCAACCATGCTCCTCCAGACAACTGTTGCCGCATTGCCGCCCGGCGCGCGGCCCGAGGCAGCGGACCAGATGGAAGGGTCCTCGGTCGAGGCAAGGGCCGATACCTCCCGGCACCTGGTCAACGCGCGTGCGCCGCTCTATCGGACCATCGGGAGGTTGACAGGCTCGATGACGTGCACGGCGGCAATCGTGCTGCACCCGCGGATCGTGCTGACCGCCGCCCATTGCGTCACCGGGCACATGAGCGCGATGCGGCGAGCGAAGCTGATCTTTCGACCAGCCTATCAGGCGGGTGTTGGTCTCGGTGTCTTTGAAGCGAGGGTGTGGTCAATCGGAACGGCCCAGCAGCTCGAAGAACAGTCGCTCCATGACGCCAGCCGCGACTGGGCAATCCTCCTTCTCGAAGAGAGGCCTGTAGGGATCCGTCCGCTGCGCGTGAGCAGCTACACATCCGGGCAGTTGAAATCGCTGCGCGGCGGCATCCGGTTGCCGAGCTACTCGTTGGACATGGCGAAGGGGCAGGCACTCAGCATCGATCCGATGTGCTCGATTCGAGATGCGATCTGGGAGATACTTTTGCACGACTGCGAGGCGGCCGCCGGCGCGTCCGGCGCGCCGCTGCTGGTGAGGGACGACGTGTGGTATGCGGTTGTCGGCGTTCACAGCGGCTCGGTCTTTGTCGATGACAAGGATCATCGTCCGGCCCGGTTGATCGGAAACTCGGCGATCAGCGTGGAAAGATTTGGCGCCAGCCTGCGCAGGCTCCTGAAGCAGCTGGACGCCGAGGACGACACGGAAGGCATGCACCCGCTGGTCAACTAGCTGGCCGCTCATCAGTCTCGACGCGGTTTTATCCCGCCAGGAAATGCCGGTGGTGTCTCGGCCACGCTGCCGCTGGCCGTCGCCATGGCGTTGTTGAAGCGTTCGGGGTGCCGCGACGGATCGAGCTTCTGCACCTGCAGCAGGATGTCACGGGTGATCGGCGCGGCGGTGCGCGAGCCGCCCATGCCGTGCTCGACGACCACGGCGCAGGCGTAGCGCGGGTTGTTGACCGGTGCGTAGGCGCAGAACAGCGCGTGGTGTCGCAGATGCCAGGGCAGCTCTTCCTGCGACATCCGCCGGCCGCGCTCGCTCTCGGTGATGCGCTTGACCTGCGAGGTGCCGGTCTTGCCGGCCATGGCCATGCCCTTCTCGGTGATGCGCGCGGCGAAGGCGGTGCCACCCTGGCTGTTGACCACCAGGTCCATGCCCTGCTGCACCGCCTTCAGGTTCCGCGGGTTGAAGCGCAGGCTGGGCGCGTCGGGCCGGGCCTGCACCGGCGGCGGCCGCAGCGGATCGCGGGCGGCGGCGTTGCGGGCGATCAGGCGCGGCCTGACGTTGTAACCGCCGTTGGCTATGCGTGCCGCCATGACCGCCAGCTGAAGCGGTGTCGCCAGCATCGCGCCCTGGCCGATGCCGAGGTTGTAGGTGTCGCCGACGTCCCAGGGCTTGCTGTCGTGCTCCTGCTTCCAGGCCCGGGTCGGCAACAGGCCGCCGGACTCCTCGGGCAGGCCGACGGCCGTGGGCGTGCCGAAGCCCAGCCTGGCCGCGACCTCGGCGACGCGGTCGACGCCGGCGCGCCGGGCAGCCTCATAGAAGAAGACATCGCAGGATTGCTGCAGAGCCTCGACGACGTTGAGCCAACCGTGACCGGCGGGATGGATCCAGCAGTACTTCTTCTGGTCCTTGCCCGGCAGGTCGATGGAGCCGCCGCAAAAGACCCGATCCGACAGGCCGAGTGTCTTGCTCTCCAGCGCCGCCAGCGCCGTCACCATCTTGTAGGTCGAACCCGGCGGATACTGGCCCTGCGCCGCCTTGTTGAGCAGTGGCTTGCCCGGGTTGGCCAGCAGTTCCTGCCACTCTGCCCGGGTGATGCCGCGGGCGAAGGCATTGTTGTCGAAGCCCGGCACCGAGACCATGGCGAGAACGTCGCCACTGACCACGTCCATCACCACGGCCGAGGCGCTCTGATCCTTCAGGCGGTCCGTGACGTATTGCTGGAGCTCCAGATCGATGGTCAGCAGAACATTGGCGCCCGGCTCGCTTTCGTTGCGCTCCAGTTCGCGCACGACGCGGCCAATGGCATTGACCTCGACCTGGACGCCGCCGGGCCTGCCGCGCAACGCCTCGTCGGCGCCTTTCTCGACGCCCCTCTTGCCGATGCGTACGCCGGGCAACTCGAGGACCGCGTCGTCGCTGTCGCGCAGGTCCTCGGGTGAGACGCGGCCGACGTAGCCAACGACGTGGCTGACGATATCGGGATGCAGGTAGTGCCGGGTCTGGCCAAGATCGATCGACACGCCGGGCAGGTCCGGGATATTGAACTCGATCTGCGCCACCTGCTCCCACGTCAGGCTCTCCCGCACCGTCACCGGCACAAAGCTGCGGTTGCGCCGCATCTGCTCGAGGATGCGCTGCCGCTCGCGGTCATCAATGGCGATAACACGCTCGAGCCGCCCCAGCACCGTCTCGGCCTGCTTCATCGCATCGGAAAAGCGGCCCTTGTCGGCGGCGATCAGGACGCTGAAATTGCTGCGGTTGGCCGCCAACGGCTGACCCGTGCGGTCGAAGATCAGGCCGCGCGAAGGAGTCAGCGGCTGGATGCTGATCCGGTTTTCGTCGGCCAGGACCTTGTACTTTTCTGAGTCGACGGTCTGCAGCCAGTAGAGCCGGGCGCCGAGCAGACCCAGCAAGCCGACCTGGAGCCCGCCCAGCAGCAGGGTGCGGCGGGTGAACAGCGCGTAGCGATCGGTGTCGCGTCTCAAATTTGCCTCACCACCGCAAGAGCCGCGGACCGAACAGCGCTCCGGCCACCGTGCAAAGCGCGATTGTTCCCCCGTACCACAGGGCGACGAACGGCAGCGAGTCGTCGTTGCAATGCAGCGCGTAGGCCGCCGCGCTGACGCCGCCGGCCGCCAGCCCGGTCAATGCGCCTGCGCGCCTCAGGTCCGTGGGCGCCATCTGGCGCATGGCCCAGACGAGCAGCGCGAACGGGACGATCGCGATCAGGGGGATGGAAAGCAGGCATTCAGGCCAGTCATTGCCGAGGAGCATCGTCTGCCAGTGTCTGCTGGGAGTTGACAGCACGCTGATCGCCGCAAGGGCCAAAATTGCGACGAAGGGCAGCATGGTCAGGGTGACGGGCGCGCGTCGCTCGCCGCCCGGATGAGCGAACCAGTTCAGGTAGATCGACGCCAGAGCGACGATCCCGAGTGCGAACGCGATCTTTGCGCCCACGGAGACGAGCCGCCCAGTGTCCCAAAGATCGGGCCGGATGCCGAGCACCGCCAGCATCGCGCCGGTCGCGACAACGGCCCCGGCTGCCAGAGCGATCACGATCGTGCGCCAGACCCGGCCATGGATCGGCTCGACGGTGGCGCTCAACATGTCGATCAGGTCGCTGGTTTTCATGGCCTCTTGTCCCGGCCACTTTCTACTTCGTGTCGAGCGGGCCTCCGGTTACAGGGCCGGTACGGAAAATCGTCGGCCCGCACCGATTTCGGCGAAATCGGCCCTCAGGCCGGCGTCAGCCAATCGGCAAAGCCGGCCGGATCGGCGGTATCCGATCCCGGCGTCAGGTCCGACTCACCACCTCAGCAGCCGCGGCCCGAGCGCCGCGCCCGCCACGGTGCACAGCGCGATCGTCCCGCCGTACCACAGGGCGACAAACGGCACGGAGTCGTCGACGCAGTGCAGCGCATAGGCCGTGGCGCTGACGCTGCCCGCGACCAGCCCCGCCAAAGCCCCGGCCCGCGCCAGGTGCGTCGGCGCCGCCCGACGCACGGCCCAGACCACCAGCGCAAACGGCACGATCGCAATGACGGGGATGGACAGCAGGCATTCGAGCCACTGGTCGCCGACGATCATCACCGCCCAATGCGCCCGGGGTGTCGACAGCAGGCTCAGCAATGCCAGGCCGGCGACCCCTATGAACGGCATTGCGACCAGGCCCAGGGGTTCGCGCCGCTCGCCGCCCGGGCGCGCCAGCCTGGTGAGAAAGATCAGCGCAAGGATCACGACTCCCAGCGTGAAAACCAGCTTGATGGCAAGGGAGAAGTAAGCCTCGGCATCCTTCAGGTCGGCGCGGCCGCCAAGCGTCAGGAGGACGGCGCCGACCGCAAGCACCGTGCCCGCCCCGACGGCGGTGGCCATGCCGCGCCATACCTTGCCGCGGTCAACGACCTCGACATTGACGCTGAGCATGTCGATCAGCTCGCTCGTCTTCATGATGCCTTCTCCCGGGCCATGGCGGCCGACAAGGCCCTGAGCCCGCGATGCACGCTGACCTTGATGGCCGACTCCGACATGCCGCAACGGGTCGCGGCCTCGGCGACGCTCAAGCCGTCCAGCTTCACGCACTGGATGGCGTTGCGCATCTTCGCCGGCAGCCGGGCCAGCAGGCGGTGAAGATCAATCCCGCTCTCGGCATCGGCATGATCTTCCCGCGCGGTGATTTCCCCGGCGGCCTCGATCGGCACGTCCGCCAGAGAGCCCCTGGTCCGGCGCAGATGGTCGATGAGCTTGTAGCGGGCAATGGCATAGACCCAGGGCGTCAGCGGCTCGGCCGGGTCGTAGGTATGCCGCCGCGTATGGATGGCCATCAACGCTTCCTGCACCAGGTCCTCCGCTTCCGACGCGCTCCGGCCGATCCGCGACAGCCGCGTTCCGTAGAAGGCCCGCAGATGCCGGCTGAGCCGCTCCAGCAGCTGCCGATGCGCCGCCGCGTCGCCGTCGAGGCCGGCCCGCATCAGCTGCTGGAGTTCGTCCTCGTTACTGGCCATGCCGCGGTTGCCTGTTCATTCGTACGTTGAAGGCTTCCGGTTACAACGTCGGGCGTTACAATGTGGGGCAACCAGAGCCTGCCGCCGCCGCCGCCAACAAGCCTGCAGCGGGTCCGGTCCGATCTTCGCCCGCGTTGGGGGTCACCGCACTCACGTGGGCGTGATGTAACTCATCCGCCTGCGCCAGCCGAACACATTTTCGTCCGCAGCAATGGTGTCGCATGAGAACACACGTCAACAGAGCCTTCGCCAGGCTTGAGCGCCGCATCGAGCGAACTCTGGCGGCTCTTCGGCTGCTTGCCCTGGCCGCACTGACCCTGATTTTCTGGTTCGTCGGGCTTGCCGAGCAGGGGCATGCGACCGCCGTCCCGCTGGGAGGTCTCGCCGTGACCACGCTGATCGGCCTGACGACCGCCCGCATGGGCCGGCTTCGTGCCAGGGCACTGTGGTTGCTGGCCACCGCCGACGTGGGCTTGCTGATCCACTGCCTTGCGCTGCTGGCGAACACAACCGGCCAGTCCTTGCAGCTTGCGCTCGAGACGCCGGTGGCGTTGCTGATCTTCGTGCTCCTGGCCACGGCGGCCGTGCGGCATCGGCCGCCCTTGATCCTGTACACGGGCGGGCTGTTCGTGGCCGGCTGGACGGCGCTATGGTTGCTGGCGCCATATGCCGGCAGTGGGTCGTGGACGCCCGGCACGCTGACAGCCAACGTGGCGCGTCTTACGGTCATCGGCGTGACGACTTTCGCGTTGTTCGTCGCCGTCACGCGGGCGCGGGAGGCGTCGACCACCGCCATCGTAGAAGGTCACCTGCGAACGAACCTGTCGCGTTACTTCAGCCCACAGATCGTCGATGAAATCGCACAGAGTGGCGATGCGGCGCGCTCGTTCCGGGCCCAGAAGGCGGCGATCCTGTTTGCCGATCTGCGAGGCTTCACCAGCCTGGCCGAGGGCATGCCGGCGGGCGAGGTCGCCGATTTCCTGAACGATTATCGCCGCCGCATCGCCGAGCCCATCGCCCAGCATCACGGTGCGATCGACAAGTTCATCGGCGATGGCGTCATGGCGATCTTCGGCGTGCCGGAACCTTCGGCCGACGATGCCCGCAACGCCGTGTTCGCCGGCCTGGGGCTGGTCGCCGCGATCGACAGGTGGCGCGACGAAAGGGTCGCCCGCGGGCTGGCGCCAGTGGAGATCGGCATCGGTATCCATTATGGCGACGTCATCGCCGGCGCCCTGGGGGATGAACAACGACTCGAATACACGGTCGTCGGCGATGCGGTTAACACTGCTGCGCGCATCGAGCGGCTGGCGGCTGATCTCGCGACGCCGCTGCTGATTTCCGCCGACGTGCTCGCCGCGGCTCCCGGAATTGAACACGACCTGTCGCTTACGGCGCTTCCCGAGAGTTCGCTGCGCGGCCGTCGCCAGCCGGTTCAGCTCTACCGATGGAACATGAATGCCGCCGCGTAGAAGGGCCCTGGGTCACGTCCGTGTGAGGCGTGTAACCACTGCGACCGTTCCTTGGGGAGCAGTACATGGCGATGAAACCCGGACGCTCACACCTTCAGGGCGCGGCGGACGCAAGCGAATGCCATACCAGGGACAATCAGCCATTGCAGGAGCGGCGACAAGCCGACGTCGAGCCACGGAACGACGGGCATCGAGTCGGCGTATGCCCACGTGCGGCGAGCGAACACATTCATACGCTCGCTGTAAGTCGTGTAGGCGATGCCAATCGCCAGCGCCGTCACGGCGACAGTGAAAAACTTGTCGGAAGGCCAAGCCTCAGCACGCAGGACGAGAAGGGCCAGTACAAGCGCCGTCGTGGCGATGACCACGTCCCCTGCCGAGCAGTTGATGACTGCGACGGTCAGATCCCGCCACGTGCCATCACGCCAGATGGTGTATAGCGGCAGGTGCGCCATCTCCCAGACCAGGTTGCCCGCCAGGATCGCGAGCAGATAGCGGCGGAACGCCACGAGCCACTCCGATCGTCTGGAAGGAGGTTCCTGTTCCTGTGGACGGTGAATCATCGGCAATCTTGTGCCTGGTCCGCGCTCCAGCGGACCGTATGGCAATCCATGCCGTTTGGTCACCTGACGACAAACGTGACGGAACCGCTGACCAGCTCTGCGTTGCCCGGCAGGGTACGCGTGTACATATGCCTCGCCCCCGGAATGTAGCTGCGCTCGGTTCGCGATGCGCGCGGCACCGTGAGAGTCAGGTTCAGTGCCCAGATTCCGGCAGCGGTTGTGTCGATCTCGAACCGATGGATACCGAGCCGACCCGAGGCGGCCAGAACAACCCGGGCGATAGTCTGAGGTTTGCCAGGAGGCCGGAGGGCGGCCACGCCCCGCACGACCACCGCGCCGGTTATCGGCGTGGCGTCCCGTACACGCAGGATGACGACATCGACGGCCGTCTTGCCGGGCAAGACACGCTGCACGGCGACAACCTCGAAGCAGTAATCATCGGGAGCCGCCAGGACGGCATCAGCTCTTGCTACGAGGAGCGCCGTGATGGCGCCACCGAGAAGGTGACGACGCTCCATATTCAAACTCCGTTGCGAGAGTGGCCTTCCTCCATGCGTTCGTATGGAGAGCGTCGGCGGTTACCGTCTCACGGCAACTTGAATACAGACGCGCTGGTAGAGCGACCCCAGTCGACTGGGTCTGCCAGGTCGACAGACGATGGGCTGCCCTTGGCAACGCTGCTCTCTCATTCACCTACGCGTGACGCTGTAACCATTCCGCGCCGCGCTCCGAATTCACGAGACGAAGCAACCACACAGGAGGGAAAAATGCTTCGGTTTCGTATCATCGGTGGCAGCGTAGCCGCCGCTCTGGTCTTCGCGATGTCCGGCGTTGCCTCCGCGGCGCCGCAGGACTACCGCTTCGAGGTCGTGCGCGTGCAGCCTGCCGGACCAGGCGCGTCGGATGTGTCCGTCCGACTTGTGAATGTGCGGGATGGCAAGCCGGTGACGGGGGCGATCATCGTCGACAGCGCGGCCGACATGGCGATGTCCGGCATGCAGGACATGACAGGCAACGCCACCCTTGCCGGCACGGATGCGCCCGGCATCTACCGGTTCCGCGCCCACACCCGCATGGCCGGCAACTGGGCGCTGCATCTTGTGGCCAAGGTGCCGGGCCAGGTGAGGACCGAGCGCACCTACATCCCGACCGCCAAATCTACCTACACGCGGACCATGCGTGGCGGGCCCGAAATCGTGCGCAGTACCGTTACCTTCGGCGCGCAGTAGCCGGCGGCCCGGTGGCGTCGTGATCGAGCCCGGCGATCCTCGTCCGACGGCCGTCGTTGCTGCGCCAGTGAAGGGCGAGGCCCACAAACGGTCCGTGACGGTCCGATTGGACGCAATCTCACCGTCACGAATTGTACTTCGGCGACCAACTGTATCTGCCATGTCATTGATCGGACACGATTTCCTCGGCAGTCGTCGCGCCGGCTACGCGCGATGACGGCCCGCGGGTCTCCGGTCTGTGACTTGTGGCGCGACTGACGCGAGATTATAGATTTACCATGCAATGGTTCCGGAAAATCTTGGCCAGCATGCTGGTGATTGTCGTGACGGCCGTCACGGCGATTCAGCCTGCGGCTGCCATCCGGCCGTTGCTGCTCGGCGGAAGTGAACCCGTCAGCGTCAAGTCGGACCATCCGCCTTGCAGCGATTGTTCGGACGACGCGTGCGACCTTCAGTCCGACTGCCCGGCATCATCTTGCGTCAGACTGGCGGCACAGCCTTTTGTGCGGCTAGAAACGCCGGTCGTGCGTTTTGTGGTGCCGATCGGCGATGTCGACCACCCGGTGATGACGACCGCCTTCACGGTCCGGGCCATAAAACCAGCACTGCCGCCACCGCGCCCCTGACCAGGGAGGACCATCCCAGGTCCAATCGTCGTCCGTGACCTGTCGTGTGGGCGTGCGCCTGCAGGCAGGGCCGCTCCTTGGCGCGAGTGCTGTCATGCCATCTCCCGTGAGTCTGCGTGCGATCAAGCAGTCGATCGCGATCCTGATTGTTGTCTGGCCGCTGGCGTCCGGCATGGCCTTGGCACAGGCCGGCCTTCCGGGCGTGCTCGGCAGCCGGCTCGAGGACTTCATCCCCAAGGTGCGGCAGCTCAATCCCGAGCTGGCGGCCGCGACGCTGGACGCCGCCGCGGCCCAGGCGCGCATCGACGCCGCCGGACGATTGCCGGACCCGGCGTTGCGCACCGAGTTCATGGATATCGATCGACGCGGAAGCTCGGTGCTGCCCGGTCGGATTGGCCAGATCAAGTACACCTTCCTCCAAGAGTTCCCGCTGTGGGGTAAGCGCGGCCTACAGCGTGACGTTGCGCGCGGCGAAGCCGACTCGGCCGACGCCAAGCGCAGGGTGATGGAGCTGGAGCTGACCGCGCGCGTGAAGGTCGCCTTCACCGCGTACTACGCCGCCCACGAGGCGGCGCGCCTGACGCGCGAGATCACCGGCACGGTCCGGCGCATCGGCGACCTCGCCAACCAGCGCTATGCGCAAGGCTCCGGCGACGTACAGGAGAGCATCCGCGCCGCCACCGAGCTGGTCATGCTCGAAGAGGAACTGGCGCGGCTGGATGCCGAGAAGCGCCGGGCCGCGGCCCAGCTGCGGCTGCTGACCGGTGCCGGTGTGAACGTTACGCTGGCCGACCCGCGTGCGTTGCGCCGGCTGCCTCCAGACGCCGCCCTGTCGCTGCCAGCGCTTGTCGAACGGGCACGCACCACCAATCCGGCCATCGCGGCCGAAGCCGGCATGATCCGGTCGGCCGAAGCGTCCCGCCGCCTGGTCGACAAGAGTTGGTATCCGGATCTGACGGTCGGCGTCTCAGGCGTCGACCGCGACCGCCGCTTCGCCGGTTACGAGGCGATGATCGAATTCAAGATCCCGCTGCAAGGCGGCCTGCGCCATGCCCAGGCGCGCGACGCAGCCGCGCGTCTCGGCGCGGCGCGCGCGCGACAGGAGGCCGTTGCGCTGCGACTGGAGGCCGAGCTTGCGGAACAATGGGCTGTATACAGGGCCGGCGGCCGGATCGCCGCGTTACTGCACGGCACGCACCTGCCGCAGGCACGGCTCGCCCTCAACACGGCCTTGCGTGCCTACGAGGCGGGCAGCGGGCCGCTGCTGCCGGCGCTCGACGCGCAACGCCGCTACCTGCAGGCCGGTGTCGAGCACCTGCGCGCCCTGGTGCAGCAACACGCCAGCCTGGCCGAGATCGAACGCATCGTCGGGAGCGACCTATGAGGCCGGGAGCACACTACTCCTGTCGCGCGTCTTCACCTCTCCCGCATGCGGGAGAGGTCGGAGCGCAAAGCGCGACGGGTGAGGGTTTCACGCACGGCACCTCGTCCTTGGCCCCTCACCCTCCCATCGCTGGCGCGATGGGCCCCTTCCTCTCCCGCAAGCGGGAGAGGGTTGTTGCGCGTCACTGGAGTGACGCGCCTCCGGCCGGCCGATGCGCTCGACAGAACGGAACGGGATGATTGCCATGAGGACGCGGACTTTCCTCTTCGCCATTGCGATCGCCGCTGCCGGGATCGGCGCGGGGGCTGCCGGCGCGTACGTCGTCATGAGCAAGCGTGCGCCAACGACGGACGCATCGGCACCGCCGCCGCCAGGCAACGGCAAGAAGATCCTCTACTACCGCAATCCCATGGGCATGCCTGACACCTCGCCCGTGCCCAAGAAGGACTCCATGGGCATGGACTACATCCCCGTCTATGAGGGCGAGGGGCCGGACGACAGCGGCACCGTCACCTTGAGCCCCGAACGCATCCAGCGCCTGGGCGTGCGCAGCGAAGCTGCCGAGCGGCGGACGCTGGTCAGGCCGGTGCGAGCCACCGGCACGGTGCAATTCGACGAACGCCGCCAGGCGGTTGTTGCCCTGCTGTTCGAGGGATGGATCGAAAAACTGGTGGCGAGCGCCACGGGCGACAAGGTGCGGCGCGGCGACACGCTGGCCACCATCTATAGCCCGGCGCTCCTGCTGGCCGAGCAGGAATACGTACTGACGCGCAAGTCCGGCAGCGTGGTCCCGGGGCTCGAGACGACCGCCTTGCAGCGGCTGCAGGTGTTGCGCGTCCCTGAAACCGAGATCGAGCGTCTCAGGCGCGGCGGCGAGCCGCGCAGCAGGGTCGACATTGCCGCGCCGGCAGACGGCGTCGTGATGGAGAAGCCGGCGATCCAGGGCATGCGCATCATGCCCGGCGAGATGCTGTTCAAGCTGGTCGACATCTCCACGGTCTGGGTGATCGCCGACGTGCCCGAGACCGACGTGGCCGACATCCTCGTCGGGCAGATGGCCGCAGTCGGCACGATTGCTTACCCGAACGCGGGCTTCCAGGGAAAGGTCAGCTATATCTATCCCACCGTGGCGCGTGAGACGCGGACCGTCCGGGTCCGGATCGAGATTCCCAATCCCGAGGACCGGCTCAAGGCCGACATGCTGGCCAGCGTCGAGATCGCCACCGGCGTCGGCGCCGGGCCGCAGCTCGCGGTACCCGATTCGGCGGTCATCGACAGCGGCACGCGCCGCATCGTTCTGGTCGACAAGGGCGAAGGCCGCTTTGAGCCGCGCGAGGTCAAGATCGGCACCAAGGCCGGTGCCTGGTACCCCATCGTCGAGGGCGTCAACGAGGGCGAACGCGTCGTCGTGTCGGCGACCTTCCTTATCGATTCCGAAAGCAACCTCAAGGCGGCCCTGAAGTCGTTCGCGCCACCGGAGCCCAAGCAATGATCGCTTCCATCATCCGCTGGTCGGCGCGCAACCTGCTGCTGGTTGGCATCGGCACCTTGTTCGCCGCGTTCGCGGGGTTCCTGGCGCTGACGCGGGTGCCGCTCGATGCCATCCCCGACCTGTCCGACACGCAGGTCATCGTCTACACCGAGTATCCCGGCCAGGCGCCGCAGGTGGTCGAGGACCAGATCACCTATCCGCTGACCACCGCGATGCTGAGCGTGCCGCACTCCAAGGCGGTGCGCGGCTTCTCGTTCTTCGGTGTGTCGTTCGTCTACGTGATCTTCGCCGACGGCACCGACCAGTACTGGGCGCGCAGCCGCGTGCTGGAGTACCTGAACTTCGCCGCGCGCCGGCTGCCCGCCGGCATCACGCCCAGCCTGGGGCCGGACGCGACCGGCGTCGGCTGGGTCTACCAATACGCCGTGCTCAGCGACAAACGCAATCTCGCCGAGCTGCGCTCGACACAGGACTGGACGATCCGCTACGCGCTGGCCAAGGCCGAGGGCGTATCCGAGGTGGCCAGCGTCGGCGGCTTCGTGCGCCAGTACAACATCGTCGTCGATCCGCTGCGGCTGAAGTCGTACGGAATCCCGCTCTCGAAGGTGGCGCAGGCGGTGCGCGCCAGCAACATGGATGTCGGCGGCCGCACAGTGGAGATGTCGGAGACCGAGTTCGTGGTGCGCGGCCGCGGCTACCTGCGCGGCGCGGCTGATCTGGAGACGATCGTGCTAAGGGCCGATCGGGGCACGCCGGTCCTGCTGCGCGATGTGGCCCGGATCGAGCTGGGTCCCGACGAGCGGCGCGGCGTCACCGAGCTGAACGGCCAGGGCGAGGTCGTGAGCGGCGTCGCCGTGCAACGCTTCGGCCAGAACGCGCTCGACGTCATCGCCGCCGCCAAGACCAAGCTCGCCGAGATCGGCTCCAGCCTGCCGGGCGACACCAGGGTCGTGCCGGTCTACGACCGCTCCGAGCTGATCCATCGCGCCATCGAGACGCTGAAGCACACGCTGATCGAGGAGAGCATCGTCGTGGCGCTGGTCTGCATCGTGTTCCTGCTGCATGTGCGCAGTGCGCTGGTGGCGATCATCACCCTGCCGGTCGGCGTTCTGATGGCCTACGGCCTGATGTGGTGGCTGGGCATCAGCTCCAACATCATGAGCCTGGGCGGCATCGCCATCGCCATCGGCGCCATGATCGATGCCGCCATCGTCATGATCGAGAACGCCCACAAGCACCTGGAGCGTGCTGCCCCTGATGCGCCCCGTGCCCAGGTTCTCATCGATGCCGCGATCGAGGTCGGGCCGTCGCTGTTCTTCAGCCTGCTGATCGTCACCGTGTCCTTCCTGCCGATCTTCACCCTGGAAGACCAGGAAGGCCGGCTGTTCAAGCCGCTGGCCTGGACCAAGACCTTCGCCATGGGATCGGCTGCCATCCTCTCCGTAACACTCGTGCCGGCGCTGATGCTGCTGTTCGTGCGGGGACGCATCCTGCCGGAGCGCCGCAATCCCCTGAATCGCGCACTCATCTGGCTGTACCGCCCCATCATATCAGGCGTTCTGAAGGCCAAGACCCTGGTGCTGGCGCTGGCCGTCGGCATCCTGGCGCTGTCGTACTACCCGGCCAGCAAGCTGGGCGGCGAGTTCATGCCCAACCTCGACGAGGGCACCCTGTTCTACATGCCGCTGGCCCAGCCCGGCCTGTCGATCACCAAGGCGGCCGAGCTGCTGCAGACGCAGGACCGCATCATCAAGTCGTTCCCGGAAGTGGAGTCCGTCTTCGGCAAGGCCGGGCGGGCGCTCACCGCCACGGACCCGGCGCCGACGGAGATGTTCGAGACCATCATCAACCTCAAGCCCAGGGACCAGTGGAGGCCTGGCATGACCACCGACAAGCTGATCGCCGAGCTGGACAAGTCGCTGCAATTCCCCGGCGTGGCCAACTCCTGGACCATGCCGATCCGGGCGCGTATCGACATGCTGTCGACCGGCATCCGCACGCCGGTCGGCATCAAGGTCCTGGGCAACGATTTGGCCGAGTTGGACGCGGTGGCGAAACAAATCGAGACCGTAGTGCGCAACGTGCCGGGCACCACCAGCGCCTACGCCGAGCGCGCGCTTGGTGGCTACTATCTCAACATCGAGCCGGACCGCATGATGCTGGCGCGTTACGGCCTGTCGATCGGCGAGGTTCAGGAGACCATCGGCATGGCGCTGGGCGGCGAGACGGTGACGACGACCGTCGAGGGACGCGAGCGCTACACCGTCAATATCCGCTATCCCCGCGATCTGCGGACTGACCCGTCTGCGATCGCCGCCAATACCCTCATCACCTTGCCCGACGGCGGCACCGTGACCCTCGGCCAGGTGGCGCGCATCCAGCTCTCGCGCGGACCGTCCTCGATCCGCACCGAGAACGCCAAGCTCGCGGTCTACATCTTCGTCGATTTCCGCGACCGTGATGTCGCCGGCTACGTCGCCGACGCGCAGAAGGCGGTCCGCGACAACATCAAGTTTCCGGCCGGCGCCTATGCCGTGTGGAGCGGGCAGTTCGAATACCTGCAGCGCGCCGAGGCCAAGCTCAGGATCGTGATTCCCGTGACCCTGCTCGTGATCTTCCTGTTGCTCTATCTGAACTTCCGACGGATCACTGAAACCCTGATCGTCATGCTGTCGCTGCCTTTCGCGCTCACCGGCGGCCTGTGGTTGCTCTATGCGCTGGGCTTCAACACGAGCGTCGCCGTGGCCGTGGGCTTCATCGCACTCGCCGGAGTCGCGGCGGAGACTGGCGTGGTGATGCTGGTCTATCTCGACAACGCGCTCGAAGACATCAAGCGCCGCCGGGCCGCCGAAGGCCGGGAGTTGACGCGTGCCGACCTGCACGAGGCGATCATGGAGGGCGCCGTAGAGCGTGTGCGGCCCAAGATGATGACCGTGGTGGCCATCATGGCCGGCCTGCTGCCGATCATGTGGAGCGCCGGTACCGGCTCGGAGGTGATGCAGCGCATCGCCGTGCCGATGATCGGTGGCATGGCGTCGTCGACCATCCTGACGCTGATCGTCATCCCGGCGGTGTATGCGCTGGCGAAGGGCTGGCAATTGCGTGCTGTAGCGCAACCCGCCCCCGCGGAGGATTCGACCTCCGCCCAAGCTCGTTTGTAGCCACTGGTTGAACCTGCATCCAGCTCATGGAGGATGATCATGACCATGAATAGACGGCTTCATCTCGGTGCTCTACTGGCCTTGCTGGCACTTCCGTTGCCGGCGGTCGCAGAGCCGATCCAGGCGACCTTGTACAAGAGCCCGCAATGCGGATGCTGCGAAACCTATGCGGCTTATCTTCGCAGCAATGGCTTCGACGTCAAGGTCAAGGAAACCCAGAAGCTCGCCGAGATCAGCCGCGATGCCGGTGTGCCCCCGCACATGCAGGGTTGCCACACGACGCTCATCGAGGGCTACGTCGTGGACGGTCATGTGCCGGTCAACGCGATCCGCAAGCTTCTGGCGGAACGTCCTGCCGTCGCCGGCATCGTGCTGCCGGGCATGCCACAAGGTTCGCCCGGGATGTCCGGTACAAAGACGGCACCGTTCGTCATCTACGCCGTTACAAAGGACGGGGCCCCACCCTCGGTCTACGCCAGGGAATGAGCCGATCCAATCGCGTGCGACAGCGGGACTACCCCGGCAGAGACGGTGTGTCGCAGGGAGCAGGACCATGCAGCACGACCAAACCGGTCTTTCCCGCGGCCACGATGCGCAAGCGCATCGTGGCGCTGCCGCCACGACCGGGCGTGCAAAGGCTCCGGAGGTGCCTCCGGGCACCGCCTACACCTGCCCGATGCACCCGCAGGTCCGTCAAACCGGCCCCGGAAGTTGTCCGATCTGCGGCATGGCGCTGGAGCCCGAGCTCCTCACCGTCGATGAGGGTCCGAGCCCGGAACTTGCCGATATGCGGCGCCGGTTCTGGATCGGCGGCGCCCTGACCATACCGGTCGTCTTCCTCGAAATGGGCGGCCACGTGACCGGGCTCGACCATCTGATCGGTCCGCACGCTTCCAACTGGATACAGTTCGCGCTCGCGACGCCCGTGGTGGCGTGGGCGGGGTGGCCGTTCTTCGTGCGCGGCTGGCGGTCGGTGGTTGGCCGGTCGCTCAACATGTTCACGTTGATCGCGATGGGCACGGGGGTTGCCTGGGTCTACAGCGTCGTCGCGACGGCAGCCCCAGGCATCTTTCCTTCAGCCTTCCGTGTCCAGGACGGCTCGGTCGCTGTCTATTTCGAGGCAGCTTCCGTGATCGCCGTCCTGGTGCTGCTCGGGCAGGTGCTGGAGCTCAGCGCGCGTGAGCAGACATCGGGAGCCATCAAGGCACTGCTGAGCCTCGCGCCGACGACTGCCCGGCGCATCAATGATGACGGCGGCGATGAAGAGGTCGACCTCGACCAGGTCAAGGTGGGCGACCGCCTGCGCGTCCGCCCCGGCGACAAGGTCCCGCTCGATGGCACGGTTGTCGACGGGCGCTCGAATGTCGACGAGTCGATGGTCACAGGCGAGCCGATGCCCGTGCAAAAGGAGACAGGCGCGAAGGTCATCGGCGGGACGCTCAACGGTCAGGGTTCGTTCGTGATGCGGGCCGAGAAGGTCGGCCGCGACACCATGCTGGCGCAAATCGTGCAAATGGTTGCCCAGGCGCAGCGCTCGCGCGCGCCGATTCAGCGTCTTGCCGATGCCGTATCCGCCTGGTTCGTGCCGGCGGTCATCGGCATCGCCATCCTCGCCTTCGCCGCATGGTCGATCTGGGGACCGCCGCCGGCGATGGGCTACGCCCTGATCGCCGCCGTGAGCGTTCTGATCATTGCCTGTCCCTGTGCGCTTGGCCTCGCGACGCCGATGTCGATCATGGTGGGCGTTGGGCGCGGGGCGCAGGCCGGCGTGCTCATCAAGAACGCCGAGGCACTGGAGCGCCTGGAGAAGGTCGACACCATCATCGTCGACAAGACGGGTACGCTGACCGAAGGCAAGCCCAAGGTGACGGCCATCCGCGTTGCGCCAGGGTTCGAAGAGACGGAGGTGCTGCGCCTGGCCGCAAGTCTGGAGAAAGCCAGCGAGCACCCGTTGGGCGCGGCCATCGTCGACGCGGCCGAGCAGCGGTCGATCACCCTGTCCCAGGCGAGCGATTTCGATTCCCCGACAGGCAAGGGCGTCATGGGGAAAGTGGACGGTCGGGCGACTACGCTCGGCAACGCGAAATTCCTGGCGGAGCAGGGCACGGACGTCTCCCTGCTGCAAGACCAGGCCGACGAACTGCGACACGATGGGGCCACGGCGATCTTCGTTTCGATCGATGAGCGGGTCGCGGGTGTCATTGCGATCGCCGATCCGGTGAAGGAAACGACACCGGCAGCCATCAAGTCCCTGCACGACGAAGGCATCCGCGTCGTCATGCTGACCGGGGACAATCGCACCACGGCGGAAGCGGTGGCCCGAAAGCTTGGAATTGACGAGGTCGAGGCTGAAGTGCTGCCGGACCAGAAGGCTGCCGTCGTCGAACGGCTCCGGCGCGAGGGCCGGGTCGTGGCGATGGCGGGTGACGGGGTGAACGATGCGCCGGCGCTCGCAGCCGCCGATGTGGGCATAGCGATGGGGACGGGAACCGACGTCGCGATCGAGAGCGCCGGCGTGACGTTGCTGCGCGGCGACCTTCAGGGCATCGCCCAGGCACGACGCCTGTCGCAAGCGGTCATGGGCAACATCCGTCAGAATCTCTTCTTCGCGTTCATCTACAACGTCGCCGGCGTGCCTGTTGCGGCAGGCGTTCTCTATCCTGTGTTCGGGCTTCTGCTGTCACCGATCATTGCGGCGGCGGCGATGGCCCTGTCCTCGGTCAGCGTCATCGCCAATTCGCTTCGCCTGCGCGCGGCTCGGATGTAAGGGGTGAATGTCCGACATGCACGCATTCCTTCGCAATGTCGAGTGGCAAACCTGATCCCGGTTGACCCTCCCCGATCCGATTTTTCGTGAATTGGATATGAGCCCGCCGGCCGGATCGCGAACGCATATCGGAACGTAAACGCGCTGCCGACAGCGGGCGCAACTCGCTTGTGTCTCAAAGGTAACAAACTGTTGCGCGTTGGGGTTCTTTTCTCGATGTGGCCTTGATCACTCGAATGCGAGCCGGCCAGGTTTGCTTCCTGTTTGCGCATCGTTGCCGAAACATATTGTTACAATCCAGAAATACTTCAGCAAAGTATAGATGGTACGTGGATTGAGTAATCGATCCGGCATGAACTTGCTCGCGGATCTGACCATGTTGAATTGGACAGGAAAAAGGAGGGTCTGACTTTCTCGGTCGACTGTGTATCGCCACCGCGGAAGTGGGTTCGTTACTGTGCCCAAAGGCGCAGGCGATATCGTTGTCACTTCGCGACACCGCCGTAGAACGGGGAGAGGTCAAATGAGTAGAGCGCGTCTTACAAGGTCATCCGGCTTCAGTGGGGAGAGCATGAGAAAAACACTGCTGGGCACGACTGCATTGGTCGCCGGTGGTCTGCTCGCCGCGCCGGCGATGGCTGCCGATCCGATCAAGCTTGAGCTGCGTGGCTACTTCCAGTTCATGATCGTCGTCGGTCACCAGGACCGCGACGTCGTGGGCACCACCGGCATAAGCTACCAGCCCGAAAACTTCCGATACGAAGGCGAAATCTGGTTCACGGGGACGACCAAGCTGGACAACGGCTCCTCTGTCGGCGTTCGTATCGAGCTGGAGGGTTGGAACAATGTTGGGTCCAACCCGCCAAATACAGGCGTGTCCGGTCAGATAGATGAGACGTATCTGTTCGCGTTCGGCGATTGGGGCCGGATCGAGTTCGGCGGCACCGATGCGGCATCGTTCAAGATGCAGTATTCATCCCCGTCGGCACTGATCGGGTGGGGCTTCAACGACCACAACTTCACGTACCTGGGCATCGGTTTCCTCGGCGCGAATCAGGCCGGGCGCGGCGCCAACATCCTCGGCACGGGCGCGGCGCACAACGTCGGCTTCAGCGCCGACGCCAACAAGCTCACCTACTTCACGCCACGCTTCGCTGGCTTCCAGATTGGCTTCAGCTACACGCCGGCATTCTCGACTACCGGCGGCTTGGGCACCTGCTCTTCGCGCGGCGCCGGCGGCAATTTCTTCGCGAGTTGCCCAAACAACGCCAATATGTGGAGGGCCGGCATCGACGTTGCGGCAAACTATCTGAACAAGTTTGGCGACGTATCGGTGGCGTTGTACGGCGGTTATGCGACTGCCGGGTTTGATCGCGGTACGATCAGCACTGTCCCTACCCTTGCGACCCCGGTGCCAGCACAGAACACCGCTGGCCGTTGGAAGACCTGGGCGGCGGGCGCTCAGATCGGCTTCTCCGGCTTCACCCTCGGTGGCGGTCTGGGCCGCGACAACCAAGGTCTGAGGGGCTCCAACGCCACTCGCTGGTACACGGCCTCGCTGATGTATGAAACCGGTCCGTGGCAGGTCTCGGCCGGCTGGTGGGGCGGGCGCAACAACGACGGCAACGCCGTGGCCGGCACGCAGAATGCGCCGGGCAAGGACAAGCTCGACTACTTCGAAATCGGCACCAACTACGCGCTGTCGCCGGGCATCAAGCTCACCGCCGGCGTCTTCTATTACATGGGTTCGGGCCAGAGCAAGAGCGAGAAAGCGGACGCTTGGGCGGTCGTCTTCGGCACAGCTTTGACATTCTGAGCCGGCCGTTCCCTGCCTTGGGACTGATCGACGGATGCAATGTAACTGGAGGATAGGTCGAGGTGGACGCCTATACGGAACTCTGGGGAAAGGCGGTCTCTTCCGCTTGAGCAACGGAAGGGCTTCCGTTCCAGCAACGGAAGAAGTGTCGCCAGCACTCAGAATCGACGCTGCATGTCTTCTGTTCTCTCTCTCTCTCGCGGCGTCGCTAGCGGGCCCCAAGGGGCCCGCTTCTTTTGCGGCTCTTCGTGGGTTCGAGTGGGTAGTCCCGGGGCGTCATGGCGGGTCTGATGCCGGTGGATAGGGGTTTTTCTGCCTCCGGAGCACGGAACATCTGGCGCGCTTTGGCATGAGGATGCGATCGAAGCCGAAGCAGCGTCTGTTGGACGTGCAACGGACTGGTACGACAGCCGGCGGCAGCAAAAGGAAGTGATGACACGGCCGGCGGGCGCGGCGCGTTGCGCACGCCGGCTGCTAACCCGAAGAGAACATTTGTGCCCATCTTTAAGCGGATCGCCCGGTTCACCTTCTGGAGTGCAGTGGTGTGCACCCTGCAATCTGCATGTCTGACGGTTCCTGCGTGGGCGCAAGGGGAGGTTTGCACAGGTGCGCCTCCGTCCAGCGTCAAGGTCAACGCACTGTTGGCACCGGTTGAGTTCGATCTCGAGAAAACCATTTCCGAGCTCACCCAACTATCCAGTGGCGCTGCCGACAGCACGGGCAATCGTAACCGTGCCGCACTGAGCTTCTACGAGGCGAAGACGGGCGTCAGATCGTCCATCAAGGCAGGCGGACGCAACGTCTCGCCTGGCGGCGTCTGTGTCGTCGTGAGAGCTATCGACGTCCATTTTGGTATCACGGAACGCAAGGTTCTCCTGGCCCGTGAGATCCTGGACAATGCCTGTGTCCGGGACTTTGTGGCAGCGCGCGAACAGCGGCGTGCGACGGTCGACGACGCTGTTCTCCGGCTGTACGTGGTCCAGCTGCAAGAGACTCTTTCCCTGGAACTGTCGGGGGGATTGGCCATCAAGGCGGCAACATCTGGCGAGGCCATGGAAGTGCTCAAAAGGATCCTGGACGCCCGTTTGCAGCAAGCGGTGGAAGAGTTCTTCGCGAGAAGAGAAGAGGCGCAATCGGCCATGCATGACAAGGATGAGGTAAACGCACTTGAGCGGGCCTGCGGGCCAGGAGTCAGGTCTCGGTTTGAGAGAAGCAAGTAGCATGAACACGCTGCGAATGACGCGGCTCTCGCGCGGCGGCGGTCCACCAGTTGCACGACCAGGAGGACGGGAGGAACCTGAGGCGTGCGGTGAAGTTTGCTGCTGAAGAGCCGGCCTATCCCCGGCGGAGCACCGATGGCGCCGCGAGACCCGGTCAGCGTGGCTAAGGCTCATGGTTCGCCCCGGGTGGCAGCGGCCACATATTGTTACGATTGCAACATGCGCCAGTTACGTCACTGCCCCATCTCCTGCCATGCGATCCACGGATGCGTCCGCGGATCGGGAAGCGAGTTGGAGGAGATGACCGATGCGTAACCTTACCAGGATCTGCGTGACGGTGATGACAGGCATGCTGGCGACCGCGCCGGTGCGGGCGCAAACGACGTTACCGGCCCAGGCGCACGACAGCCGTCAGCCTGCCACGGCTCTTGCCAAATGCGATCACCACCAGACGAAAGGCGCCGATTGTCACATCCACGATCGGCAGACCTACCTCGACATGTCGGGGGGCCGGCCGGACTGGCGTACCCAGCCGCACGCGTGGCAGGAGTTCCGGGACATGGAGCGGGTCGACAGACTTCAACAGAATGAATGATGGACAGTGGCCGCTACCCAGGGAGACCGGCGACGCTTGTGCGCTCGCCGGTCCTCATCGAAGAGGCAGGCGAGGGTAGTGCAGGCGAGACGCGGACCGTCGGCATGCGCCGGCCGGGTCTTTCCGCTGGAGGTATCACCCGCTTGATCCCGACGATGCGCTCGGCCAGCTGGCGCTCGTTCGTGTAGTCGATCTCCGCGCGGAAGCCAGCATTGTAGAGCCACAGGCCGGTCCCGTGAAAAGCGGCCAGGCCGATCAGCAGGATTGCGATCGTCCGTCCTGCGAGGCTCGCGGGCAGCGGTTTCATTGCTTGTGCACCGCCGGCAGGAACATGTAGCCGACGCCGCGCACCGTCCTGATGATCGGCTGTCCGGTCTCGCCCTCGATCTTGTGCCGCAAGCGACTCACCTGGACATCGACGCTGCGATCGAATCCGGCGGCGACGCGATTGCGCGACAAGTCCAACAGCCGCTCGCGCGTCAATATCCGTTGCGGATGCTCGACGAACGCGATGAGGAGATCGTACTCGCCGGTGCTCAACTCGACGATGGCCCCGGCCGGTGACAGCAGCTCGCGACGGGCGAGATCGAGCGTCCACCCGTTGAAGCCGATCCGCTGAGTGACGGCCTCCGCTCTTGGACTCTCGCCGTGGCGGCGGAGCACGGCCTTGATGCGCGCGAGCAGTTCCCGCGGACTGAACGGTTTCGTCACGTAGTCGTCGGCGCCGATTTCCAAACCGACGATGCGGTCGGCCTCATCGCCCTTCGCCGTGAGCATGATGACGGGCAGCCTGGATTGCTGCTTGACCTCCCGGCACAACTCCAGCCCGGATGTGCCCGGCAGCATGATGTCGAGAAGGATCAGGTCGATGTGGACGCTGGCCAGCGTTTCCCGCATGTCCCTGGCGTTCTGGGCGCTGCTGGCCTGGAATCCGTTTTCGACCAGGTAACGGACGACCAGATGACGAGTCTGTGGGTCGTCATCGACGACAAGTATGTGCAACGCAGCGCCGCGGCCGGTCTCCTCAGCTGGTGCGGCATGTGGGTCTCGCATCTGAAAAACTCACTCGTGCAATGCTCGTCGGATCGCCTGTTGTAGTGCGCTCCTCGAATCTCTTGCGGAAGTTCCGGGCGCGAAAAAAAACGACTTGGGGCGACGGTCCGCGTTTCCTCCTGTCCAGAGCCGTGACGGCGAAGGCTCGAACGCCGCCCGGACGGTCACTTGTAGTCGTTGGCCGCCAGCCCGTCTCGCTCATGCGGGTGTCGGAGCCGTGGATGTGGATCGGATGGGTGGTCATGGTGAGATTGCCGATGCGCACGCGCACGCCAAGGCACACCGGCAGCACGTCGATGCCCGGAAAGACCCGGCGCGTCCAGGTCCACAGATTGAAGCTTAGTGGAAGCGATTGTCTCGAATATTTCTTGATTGTAACGAATTATTTCATCCAAACATACCGTGTGCAGATTCTCTTCCGCTGATACTTTAATCGAGTACTCGCGTCGCGTTTCGTCCGGGTTCGATGGCAAAGAAATCAAAGTGACGGCTGCACATATTGGTGGGCCCCGCGGAAGAGTCGCGGACCGGCATGCGGCAGCGGCAGCCGCAATTCTCCTACTTGGTGGGGGTCTGCAGAAGCAGCTCGGCCCGAAGCCCGCCTTCCGGGCGGTTGCGCAACAGCACGTCCCCACCATGGGCCCGCGCCCCCATGCGTGCCACGGTCAGGCCGAGGCCGACACCTCCGTTCCGGGGATCCGGAGCGCCAAGCCGCCAGAACGGTTCGAATGCAGCGTCCATGTGCTCGGCCGGGATGCCGGGTCCGTCGTCATCGACGATGATGGCGATGTGCGAGGATCGCTTTTCGACGGCGACACGGACCCGCTTGCCGTATCTCACGCCATTCAAGACCAGGTTCACGATCGCGCGCTTGAGCATGAGGCGCCGTACCGGCAGGATGACCGGCTCGGTGCGATCGAGGGCGGTGTCATGGCCCTGGTCCGCGAGATCGCTGCAGATCGTGGCGCACAGGCTGGCAATGTCGGTCAGCCTGGGTTCTTCGGTTTCAGCCTCACCGCGCAGAAATGCCAGCACCGTGTCGATCATCGCTTCCATTTCCGTCAGGCCGGTGCGGATGCCCTCCCGGGCTTCCCGATCAGCAAGTAGCTCGGCCCGAAATCGAAGCCCGGTGAGAGGCGCCCTGAGATCATGCGACACCGCGGCCAGGGTCCGCGCCCGGTCTTCCATGAGACGGATGATGCGCTGCTGCATGTCGTTGAATGCGGCGGCCGCTTCGCGTGCCTCGCGGGGACCATGCTCGCGAATCGGTGGACTCGCCGGATCGCTTCCCAACCGGCGGGCCGCCTGGGTGACGGCGCGCAGAGGGGCGGTAGCGTTGCGGACAAGGATGACGGATATGACCAGTACCCCGAGCGCCATGGCCGTCGTGGACAACAACGTCCCATACCATGCGTCTGTCGGTCTCTCGGGATCGGCGACGGAGAAATTGATCCAGGTTTCGTCGGGAAGGCGGACGGCTATCGCGAACCACGGCCTGGTCGCGCCGGTTCCAGGTTCGTGCGAGATCGCGACTCTCAACCCTCCCTCGGCGATCTCCGGGGCCAACTCGGTCAAATGAGCCCGCAGGGCCACCGCGGCCGGGTCGGTCGACGGCGCGGCGGCGATCGAGGTCGCCATTCCCCAATGCGCCTCGATGGTGCGGCTGGACAGGCTGTGCGCCACGTCCTCCCGCTCCGATGACGGGCGAGCCAGTATCACCCGCTTGATCCCGACAATGCGCTCGGCCAGCTGGCGCTCGTTCGTGTACTCGATCTCCGTGCGAAATCCGGCATTGTAGAGCCACAGGCTGATCCCGTGAAAAGCGCCCAGACCGATCAGCAGGATTGCGATCGTTCGGCCTGCGAGGCTCTCGGGCACCAGTTTCATTGCTTGTGTACCGCCGGCAGGAACATGTAGCCGACGCCGCGGACCGTCTTGATGATCGGCGGTCCGGTCTCTCCCTCGAGCTTGTGCCGCAAGCGGCTCACCTGGACATCGACGCTGCGATCGAATCCGGCGGCGACGCGATTGCGCGACAAGTCCAACAGCCGCTCGCGCGTCAATATCCGTTGCGGATGCTCGACGAACGCCATGAGGAGATCGTATTCCCCGGTGCTCAATTCGACGAGCGCGCCGGACGGCGACAGCAGCTCGCGGCGGGCGAGATCCAGCGTCCACCCGTTGAAGCCGATCCGCTGAGTGGCAGCTCCCGCTTGTGCTGGACAGTCGCCATGGCGGCGGAGCACGGCCTTGATGCGCGCGAGCAGCTCCCGTGGACTGAATGGTTTCGACACGTAGTCGTCTGCGCCGATCTCCAAACCGACGATGCGGTCGGTCTCATCGCCCTTCGCCGTGAGCATGATGACGGGCAGCCCGGACTGCTGCTTGATCTCCCGGCACAACTCGAGACCGGATGTGCCCGGCAGCATGATGTCGAGAAGGACCAGGTCGACGTGGACGCTGGCCAGCGTTTCCCGCATGTCCCTGGCGTTCTGGGCGCTGCTGGCCTGGAATCTGTTCTCGATCAGGTAACGGACGACCAGATGACGAGTCTGCGGATCGTCATCGACGACAAGTATGTGCAACACGGCGCCGCCGCCGATCTCATCAGCTGGTGCGGCATATGGCTCCCGCATCCGGAAACTCACTCGTCCGACGTTCGTCGGACCGCCCGTTGCAGCGTAATCATGGCGTTCGTTTGTAGTTGAGCGCCAAAAACCGCCTTGTCTGGCATGGCCGGCATTGCCTGCCTTGGCCCTGACGATGCGATGCCAAGTGCCGCCGGTCCCTCGCCAGCCGGCCTGCCTGGCCAAGCGGCCACGCTGCCTCCCTCGAAACGCGGCCGCCCGGGATCAGAGCTCAGCGCTTTCGGATCTTGGTCACCGTGATCGCACCGTCGACTCGTTCGGCTTCGAACTTCACGTTGTCGCCGACCTTGACCGCCTTGAGCATGGCCGGGTCCTTGACCCGGAAGACCATGGTCATGGAGTCCATGTCGAGGTTCTTGATCGGCCCGTGCTTGAGGGTGATTTTGCCGGCGGCTTGGTCAATCTTCGTGACCTGGCCGTCGGCCGGTACCGCCTGGGCGAACGCGATGGTGGCACCTCCCAGGGCGACGGCGGTGGCGATGGCCAGTGCTGTGGTGAACTTGCGCATGTGGCTCTCCATTCTCATCGAGGGTTACTTCACGATCACCTTGCCGAACATGCCGGCCTCGCGGTGCCCGGGGATCAGGCACGAGAAGTCGAACTCGCCTGCCTTGGTGAAACGCCAGAGGATCTCGCCGGTCTTCTTCGGCTTGAGCCGCTTGGCGTTGGGGTCGTCGTGCTCCATGTCGGGGTTTTTCTTCATTTCCTCGGCGTGCTTGAGATTGTCCTCCAGCGTTGCCACCACGAATTCGTGGTCGACGTCGCCGTTGTTGCGCAGCAGGAAGCGGATCTGCTCGCCCCGTTGCACCACGATCCTGTCCGGCACGAACTGCATCTTGCCGTCGTCCGTCTCGCGCATGGTGATGTGAACCGGGCGCGCCGGCTTCTTGGGATCGCCAGGCATGCCGTAGGCTGTGTCACCGGCATGGCTATGACTTTGCCCCGGCTTGTGGCCGGGATCGGCCAGCGCCAGACCGGATATCGCCATTCCGGCGGCGACGGGAACAACGAGGAACCGTAGACGCATTGCTTGCTCCTTTTGTCGACGTTGTGATCAGTGCTTACCGTGGCCACCGGGCGAATTGCCCGGCTTGACGGCCCGGGGCACGGGCGCTCCACCCTTGGGAACCGGCTGGGATGCCCGTGGGGCCGCCTGAACCGGCCCCTGCCATTCGTAGGCGACCGTGCCTTGAGGGTGCTTGTAGTGCCCGGGGTCCTTGTAGTCGTTGGCCGCCAGGCCCTCGCGCACCTTCACGACCGTGAACATGCCGCCCATCTCGACCGGCCCGAACTGGGCGAAGCCGGTCATCATCGGCAGCGTATTTGCCGGGAGAGGCATCTCCATCTCGCCCATGTCGGCCATGCCGGCCGTGCCCATGGGCATGTAGTCGGGCACGAGCTGGCGGATCTTCCGGCTGATCTCGCGCTTGTCGACGCCGACGTAGTTGCGCAGGTCATGGCCCATGGCGTTCATCGTGTGGTGCGACTTGTGGCAGTGGACCGCCCAATCGCCCGGTTCGTCGGCGACGAACTCGTAGGCGCGCATGGCGCCCACCGGCAGGTCGATCGTCACTTCGGGCCAGCGCGCCTCCGGACGTACCCAGCCGCCGTCGGTGCAGGTCACCTCGAAATCGTAGCCGTGCATGTGGATGGGGTGATTGGTCATGGTCAGGTTGCCGATCCTGACCCGCACCCTGTCACCTTTTCGCACGACCAGCGGGTCGATGCCCGGAAATACGCGGCTGTTCCAGGCCCACATGTTGAAGTTGGTCATCTCCGAGACCTTAGGCACATAGGTACCGGGATCGATGTCGAAGGCGTTGAGCAGGAAGACGAAGTCGCGATCGACTCGGTGCAGCTTCGGATCGCGCGGGTGGACGACGAAGAAGCCCATCATGCCCATCGCCATCTGCACCATCTCGTCGGCATGCGGGTGGTACATGAAGGTGCCGCTCTTCCTGAGCTGGAACTCGTAGACGAAGGTCTTGCCCGGCTTGATGTGCGGCTGGGTGAGGCCGCCGACGCCGTCCATGCCGCAGGGCAGGAGCTGTCCGTGCCAATGGATGGTCGTGTGCTCGGGCAGGCGGTTGGTGACGAAGAGGCGCACCTTGTCGCCCTCGACCGCCTCGATGGTCGGGCCGGGGCTCTGGCCGTTGTAGCCCCAGAGGTGCGCCACCATGCCGGGCGCAAACTCGCGCACGACGGGTTCGGCGACGAGATGGAACTCCTTCCAGTCGCCGTTCATGCGCCACGGCAAGGTCCAGCCGTTCAAGGTCACGACCGGCTGATAGTCCGGCCCGCTGGTGGGGAAGAGCGGCGGCTGCATGGTCGGCTTGTCCATGGTCGGCGCTTCGGGGATCGACTGCGCCTGCGCGCGGCCGCTGACCGCGGCGGCGCCGAGGAGCGCCATGCCGGATGCTTCGAGAAGATTGCGACGTGAGATGGTCATGGGGATGCCTCCTTGGGTCAGTGGAGTGGCTGCCGCACGTGGTGTTGCCGCCGTTTTGCCGTCGTCCCGAGCGAAGCCGCGCGTAGCGCGGCGCAGTCGAGGGACCTTCTCTCCACAACAAAGGATGTCATCGTGGAGAGAAGGTCCCTCCACGCGGCCCTTCGGGCCTTGGTCGGGACGACGGAGTTGGTCATGGCCATGCCGATCAATGCGCGGCCGCGGGCGCCGCCGCCGGCGAGGCGGTTCCGCCGCCGCCGGTGTCGCCGCCGGCCGTGCCGCCGCCGATGATCGCTGTCTGGAAATCGACTTCGGCCAGCAGGAAGTCGCGCCGGGCCTCGATCGCCGCCATGGTGCTGGCGATGCGTTCGCGCGCCGTCGTCAGCAGCTCGAAGATGTCGATCAGCATGCCGTTGTAGCGCAGCAGCGCCTCGTCCGAGACGATCTTGCGCAACGGCAGCACGCTCGTCTGGTACTGGCGCGCGATGTCCCAGGACGCACGGTACGACTGATAGGCGGCGCGCGCCTCGGAGCGCACGTTGACGGCCTTCTCGGCCAGCCGGTTGACGGCGCGCATGTAGGTTTCGCGCGAACGGCGTACGCCGACCTCGCCGAGATCGAAGATCGGGATCTCGATCTCCAGCTCGGGCCCGAGCTGCCTTGTCTTCTCGGTGCCCTCGGGGGTCTTGGCACGCTCGGACTTGCCCAGGCCGCCCAGTTCCAGCAGCGACACGTAGCGGGTCGCCTCGGTCAGGCCGAGCGCCTTGGCCGTGGCTTCAAGCTCGCGCCTGGCCATGAGCAGATCGACGCGCCGGCGGATCGCGTCGGCTTCGACTTCCGGCACCGTGCTGATGTTTCGCGGCAGTGCCGGCAAGGTCGCCGGCAGCTTGAAGTCGATGTCCTTGCCCCAGAGCCCCAGCAGCCGGATCAGCGCTTCGCGCTCCGCGCGTGCACGCAAGCGCGCCTGCGCCAGCTGGATGCCGACCTCGGCGTTGAAGGCGCCGGCGCGCGCCTGGTCGAGCTTGTTGGCACCGCCGGTCTCGCCCAGCTTGCGCATGAGATCGGCCGCGGCGTCGGCTGACGTGCGGGCCTGTATCAGGAAGCCGACCAGTTCCTGCGCGGCGACGGCGCGGACCCAGGCGCGTCGCGTCTCGGCGGCGAGCCGGAACGTCGCCTCGACCGCCTTGTGCTGCGCCTGGCTGAACTGGCGCTCGGCGATGTCGCGTCGCGCCGGGATGGTGAGCAGCGCCAGGATGTTGGCGATGATGCCGAGCTCGATCTCGACGATGCCGCCGCCGGCGATTCGCGACAGGGACAGGCGCGGGTTGGGCGGCAGGCTGGCGGCGACGAACGCGGCTTCCGAGATGCCCAGATCATTGTACGCCGCCTGCAGGCCGCGGTTGTTCAGCAGCGCGACCTGGACGGCACTCTCTATGGTCAGTGATTCGGCGAGCAGGGCCTCGACCCGCTGGCGTGCCTGTTGTGCGTCGGCGTCACTGGTGATCTTGACCGTGTCCTTGCCGATCCCGCCATTGGTGGCGCGCTGGACGAACGACATGCCGCCGTCGGGTGAAAAGGCCGCGCACCCCGACAGCAGCAGGGCAATGCCGATGGTCGCGGCGAGCGGAAGAGGGGGGCGCCGCGCCGTCATCGTTTCCTCGGCGCGACGCGATCGTTCATGTCGAGCCATGATTTCGGCTCGACCGGCCGATAGTCGGCGGTGCCGGCGGTCACCGGCACGTACACCGACCCAGCCACCGGCGCCGCGCCGTCGGCGGGGTCCGGGCCTGTTTGGAGGGCAGGCAACGGGCTTGCGCAACCGGCCAGCGCAACGGCGGCGGCAGCCAACAGGGATGTCTTCATGCGGTCCTCGGGTTCAAACGCCCCGGCGTCACGCGCCGGAATCGTGTTGAACGATGGCGTACGATCTTGCGGATGCGGGGATGCCAGCCCGGCGCGACTCATCGCGCGAGGCTGATCTCAGCGCTCGGCTGCGAGGACGCCTGACGATCCGTTCCTTGCGGAACGGCGTGCCGCCGCTTCAATGACGGCACGGAAGGGACGAGCCGCAGGCGTCTTCAGCCGATAGGCGCGATGCTCGGCTTGGGAGGTCGGTCTAGCCGGGTGACGAAGGCTGGTCTGACAATGTCGGCGACGCGGCTGTCGCTCGAGGCACTCATTTCACGAACGGATGGGTCGGTCAAAGCTGCTGAAGGCAGGGCCGGAGAGCACATTGCCACGCAACATGCCGTCGACCCGGCGTGGTGGCCACCGTCCGTGCCATCCGGCTCAGCCGCGTTCACCACGGTCCCGGCCGATGCATGCATCGGGAGGTGCGCATGCGCGGCGGGATCGCTGTCGTCGGCGTGGCCGGCGCACGGCTCCGCGGCGTCCGCCGTGGTGGCATGCTCATGGTCACGCGACGCACCGTGCACCGCCACGGGCGCGACGTATGCAACGACCGCGACCCACGCCAACAGAGCGCGGAGGAACCGCAGACAGCCGATCATGATGGGCAAGTTAATATCCCCGGATCGCGTCCGCAAGACGGCCCATATTCGTGCCAACGTCGCAAGCTTGCGGACGCGGCCGATAGCATGCGCTGGAAGCGGCAGCGATATCAACAAGTTAGCTGCCATTGTCGGGGCCGTTCACGGCTGGCGGAACCGGGGTCAACTCACCACCTCAGAAGGCGCGGCCCAAGCGCGGCACCCGCAAGGGTGCACAGGGCGATGGTCCCCCCGTACCACAGGGCGACGAACGGAACCGAATCGTCGACGCAGTGGAGGGCGTATGCCGTCGCGCTGATGCTGCCCGCCACCAGCCCGGTGAGGGCGCCGGCGCGTGTCAGATGTGTCGGTGCCGCCCGGCGCACCGCCGACATCATCAGGGCGAACGGGACGATCGCGATGAGGGGGATGGAGAGAACGCATTCGTGCCACCGGTCGCTGACGATCATGCTTTCCCAATGAGCGCTGGGAGCGGAAAGCAAACTCAGCAACGCAAGGGCGCCGATTGCGACGAAGGGCAGCGCCATCAGACCGAGCGGCGTGCGCCGGTCCCCGCCCGGGCGTGCATACTTGCCGAGGAAGATCAATGCGAACATGACGATTCCCAGCGTGAAGACAAGCTTGCCGACCAGGGAGATCAGGGCACGAGCATCCGTCAGGTCGGTGCGTCCACCGAGTGTGACGAGGACAGCGACGATCGCGACCAGGACGCCGATCGCGCCCGCCGTGGCGATCGTGCGCGACACCTCCCGACGGTCGATGACTTCCACGTTGGCGCTGAGCATGTCGATCAGATCATTCGTCTTCATGATGGCTTCTCCCGGCCGATCGCGGCCGACAAGGCCTTGAGCCCTCGATGCACGCTGACCTTCACGGCCGACTCCGATATTCCGCCGCGTATCGCCGCCTCGGCCACGCTCAGACCGTCCAGCTTTACGTGCTGGATGGCGTTGCGCATCTTCGCCGGTAGCTGCGCCATGAGCCGTCCGAGGTCGATGGTGCTCTCGGTGTCGACATGGTCTTCCCGCGCGGTGACCTCTCCGGCAGCCTCGATCGGGATGTCGGCCAGCGACGCCTTCGTCCGGCGCAGATGATCGACCAGCTTGTAGCGGGCGATGGCGTAAGCCCATGGCGTGAACGGTGCGGCCGGATCGTAGGTATGCCGCCGCGTATGGATCGCTATCAACGCTTCCTGCACCAGGTCCTCCGCCTCCGACGCGCTTCGACCGATCTGCGACAGCCGGTTCTTGTAGTACGCCCGCAGATGACGGCTGAGCCGGTCCAGCAGGCTTCGATGCGCCGCCGCATCGCCCTCGAGGCCGGCCTTCATCAGTTCCCTGAGTTCGTCCTCGCTCGTTCCCATGCTGCCTGTACATTCGTATGAAGAAGGGTTCCGGTTACACCGTCGAGCGCCAAAAAAAGTGGGGCAACTGAGACCTGACGGCCACGATGGCGCTCGCCAGCCCAAAGTCAGACTCTCGATCGCACACAGGCGACCACCCAAGCCAACCTTCCCATTCCGGAACGGCTCACGCTGCAATCGAGCCATCACGTCGGGATCTCATTCACGTTCGCGTGACGGTGTAACTGACCGATGCTTGCATCCGAAATAGCGGGAGGAAGCAACACGCAACGGAGGGACGGCGGCACAGGCGGCGGGGGGCGGTTTCGCCGACGCGCCTTCGGAGCCCTGGAGGGTTCCATGAAACGTTATCCGCTTGTTTACACTCTGGCCGCGTGCGCGCTGCTGATTGTCGGCGCGCCGGAGCCGGTTGATGCCGGGTCGCATCGTATTACCGATCCGGCGCCGGAGACGAAGCCGCTTGAACAGGAATGTCGCCCCCAGGCGGTCCGTCGCCAGCTTTGCCACGTGCATCAGCACGAGACTTTCGAGCGGCTGCCGAAGAACGATCCTGCCCTTACGGACCCGCACGCGCGGGAGGAGTACATCGAGCACCTCAAAACGCGCCGGCAGCTCCGCGGCCGGTCAGTACCCCCGCCTCGCTGAACCACGCACGTTGGGGCAATCACGCCCCGTTTCTCGACAGCCTGCTGCGACCGAGCATCGCTGGTGCGGCGGTGTCGTTCGCAGGCACCGGCCCCGGTCCGCGTTCGATCGAGCATATCCAGATCAACGGGATAGGGCCGGATCATCTGCGGTCACGATTTGCTGAACCGGCGTTCCGTCGGTCGTAGCGGCCTCGTGGGTCGCCTTTTGGAAGCCGGCGCTCCCAGTTGAGCGGGTGCGCTCTAACGGCCGGCTTCGAATCCAAGGGGCTATCGACCGCGCCGAAATGCCCTGATTCTCTAACGGCGAATTTATTCTGTCTCTCCCGGGGATGCCGGCACCGACGCCTGCGTAGTGAGATGAGTGACTAATCACTTATGTCACTGAACCAGGGGAGATGAACATGGATCCGATCACCAGAGGCTGCCGGCGCGTGGCGCTGCTGACCTGTGTCAGCAACTTCAGGGGCGGCGGGCCGGGCCACACGGCGCTCATTCTCGACGACAGCGTCTATACGTTCGAGGCCAGGAGCGACTTCAGCGGATGGCACAAATTCAAGACGGCGGCCTACCTGAAGGAAAACGCCTATCGGCCGGTCGTGATCCAGGAGTTGTCCGCCAGCCGGGTCAACGCCAGCGCAGTGATGAGCTATGTCGTGAAATCCGGAGCGCGCGACGACAATTTCGGTTGGGACGGCGTGTGCAGCCAGCAAGCGGCCAATGCGTTGAGCGCCGGCATGAACATGGTCATCAATCCAACCTGGGGGATGAATACGCCTTACGCCGTATACAATTTCATCAAGCAATCGGGCCGTGTCGCCGACTCCTACCACACGTGGCCGGAGCACGCCGGGTACAATTTCCACGAAAAGCGCCTGCTGCATAACCTGTACCACCCCGAATGCGAGCGCCGGTGCGATCGACCGCCCGTCCTTTCATGGTGAGACCATGGAGCGTGGCGTGCCTGATGGTGTGCCGGCGCAGCCTGCAAGGCGAAGGCCCCGGCGAGGGCGGTGCCGAGCCGCCGCCGGGAGCCGCCGGCCGTGGGCTCGGGCGATAAGATTTTTTTATCAGGGGACTTGCAGGTAGACGGTACATTTGGCATTATGAGTGAGTGTTCGCGTCATGTTCCCATCGGGAGAGCACTGACATGTTTCTGCCAAAGACGTTCCGTGGCGGCGGCTACGAGGTAACGATCAAGCAAGACCGGTCGATCGTCGTCAAGCCGGGCGACTGGCTCAGCAAGTACTCGAAGGCCATCTACGGCAACTTCGACCACGTCAACGACTTCAAGCGCAAGGTCGGCAACCAGTACAAGGCGATCGAGAACGTCAACCTGATCCACGTCGGCGAGACGCTGTATCACCCCGGGCCGCTGCCCGGCGAACCCGCGGTCGCGCCGGTTCCGGGCGCACCGGCCCCGGTCGTCCCCGCACCGGGTGCGCCGCAAGCACCGAAGGTGCCCGACGACAAGATCGCGCACGTCTGCAAGCCCTACAAGCGGGCGGCGTTGTTGACCTGCGTGACGAACGCCGGCGGCATGGGCCCGGGACACTCGGCAGTCATCCTTGACGACGAGGTGTTCACCTTCGAGCGCGTCGGCGGCGCGTGGCAGGTCTCCGATTCGAGCGGCTGGCTCAAGATCAAGACGAAAGACTACCTGCGGCAGAACATCCACCGGCCGGTCGTGATCCAGGAGTTCAGCACCGCGAAAATGAACGCCAGCCTCGTCTACGAATACATCGCGATGTCGGACCTCAACGACGAGGACTACCTGTCAAGCGGTGTCTGCAGCCATCTCGCGGCAGCCGCCCTCAGTGCGGGCCTGCCCAAGGAGATCGATCCCTGGGGGCTGAACACGCCCCATGCGATCTACGTCGCCACCAAGAACTCCGGCTACGTTTCGTCATCGTACTATACGTACCCGAACCTGGATACGTGGAACGGCGTGCTGGCGGAGGCAGCCGAGGGCCAGGCGCAACTCCAGCTCGTCCTGGATTTCCAGCCGGAGTGCACCCGGCGAAAGGAACCACCCAGCGTTCTCTCGTGGTGACAACCTGACGCCCGGCGAGCCTGTGCCGGCCGTGACGGCCGGCACCCGCCGTTCGCATCCCGGTGCGGGCATGCGGCGGTGGCCGGAATCGTGATGGATGACGTCTCGTTTGCTTCCGTCCGTCCGGCGCGTTGGCCCCGAACCATGCACCGCAGGGAGCGCCTGCAGGAACAGCGAAAACGGGGTGCCACGCATGCATCGAGTCATCGCTGTCGTTCTGACCGTGACTGTCCAGCTCAGCCTTGCGGCGCCGCTGCTGGCCCAGCAATGGTCAGAGCACCAGCCGGCTGACCTGGGCTACCGCATCGAGTTTCCCGGCAGGCCGACGCTCTCCGCCGAGGACGTTCCGACTCTCGCAGGTCCGATCCGCATGTTCATCGCCGAGGTTGGGCGCGGCCATGAACTCTTCCTGGTTCTCGCGTCCGAGCGTCGACCGCATCCCGCCACCTCCGGTCCGGAGCCTGAGCTTGAGAGGGTGGCGAACAGCTATATCGCGCGCAATAACCGGCGGGTGCGCGAGGATCGCCGATTGTCATTCGGTGACGCCCCGGCGCGCCGCCTTGTCCTTGAGGACCCGCAACAAGGGACTGTTCTCACCATCGTCATCGTCCTTGGCGGCACGCACATGTATCAAGTGAGCCTGACGGCCCCGCCCGGCGGCGAGAGCTCGCTCGACGCCCAGCGCTTCTTTTCTTCGTTTGCTCTCGTGCCGAGGTGAACCGGGACGTGTCGACCGGACAGCTCGCGGACGGAACTGCCATCGGCCCCTTTCATGGTGACGGCCGAACGGAACGCGAACCGCTGTCGGCGGCTATAGTCTGCGCTACCAGTGGCCCTGCGCCGCCAGACGATGCCGTGGCCGCCGCCGCGGCGCGAAAGATGAACGGGAGCGCCACGCCCCCGGCCGGTGACGCTTCCGGCCGCCTGATCCGGAACCACGCGGCGTAGAGCGCCGGCAGGAACAGCAGGGTGAGCGCGGTGGCGACCAGCAGGCCGCCCATCAGGGCGATCGCCATCGGGCCCCAGAACACCGAGCGCGACAGCGGCACCATGGCGAAGATGGCGGCCGCGGCGGTCAGCAGGATCGGCCGGGAGCGGCGCACGGTGGCCTCGACGATGGCGTCCCAGGCGGCGCGGCCGGCGGCGATGTCCTGGTCGATCTGGTCGACCAGGATCACCGAGTTGCGCATGATCAT
>Ga0187894_10000885_pt1 | contig 39970 bp, 39 predicted proteins | sample GBC1701081metaG_FD_136650 | JGI IMG/M metagenome (GOLD analysis project Ga0187894, IMG submission 136650) | White microbial mat communities from a lava cave in the Kipuka Kanohina Cave System on the Island of Hawaii, USA - GBC170108-1 metaG ... | reverse complement strand
TCGGCCTCGGCGCGCGCCTTGGCAGCCGTTTCCTCGCGGGCTTTGTCCGCGGCCATCCGGCGTGCGTCTTCGGCGCGCTGTACTGCCGCCTGTTCGGCACGCGCCGCATCCTCGACCGCCTGCCTGGCGGCCGCCTCGGCCTGCGCGTCCTCTGCCGCAAGGCGCGCAGCCTCGTCAGCCGCCGAAGGCGTGGTCTGGCCGGCGGTTGCCGGTGCGGTGGCGTCGGTGCTTTGGCCTGCGGCCGCATCGGTGCGCGCCTTCTCTTCGGCCGCGAGCCGAGTCGCTTCGGCGTCCTGCTGTCGCCTGGCTTCAGCGTCGGCGCGTGCCTTGGCCTCGGCTTCGGCCTGCTGGCGTGCTGCAACCTCAAGACGCGCTTGTTCATCGGCGGCCAGCCGGGCGGCCTCGGCGTCCTGCTGTCGCTTGGCCTCAGCCTCGGCGTGCGCTTTGGCCTCGGCTTCGGCTCTCTGGCGTGCCGTCGTCTCAAGACGCGCCTGTTCTTCGGCGGCCAGTCGGGCGGTTTCGGCCTCCTGCTGGCGCTTGGCTTCGGCCTCGGCGCGTGCCTTGGCTTCGGCTTCGGCCCGCTGGCGCACCACCGCCTCAAGACGTGCTTTCTCTTCGGCGGCCAGTCGGGCGGCCTCGGCTTCCTGCTGTTGCTTGGCTTCGGCCTCTGCGCGTGCCTTGGCTTCGGCTTCGGCCCGCTGGCGCACCACCGCCTCAAGACGCGCTTTCTCTTCGGCGGCCAGTCGGGCGGCCTCGGCTTCCTGCTGTTGCTTGGCTTCAGCGTCGGCGCGTGCCTTGGCTTCGGCCCGCTGGCGCGCCACCGTCTCAAGACGTGCTTGCTCTTCGGCGGCCAGTCGGGCGGCCTCGGCCTGCTGCTTGGCTTCGGCGTCGGCGCGCGCCTCCACCTCGGCTTCGACCGCCAGGCGCGTTGCAGCCTCCGATCGTCTCCGGTCGGCGGCGGCGCGTTCTGCCGCTTCGGCCTCCTGCTGGGCCGCGGCTTCGGCACGCTGGCGCGCCGCTGCCGCTTCGGCCTCTGCCACGGCAGCCAAACGACGGGCTTCTGCCGCGGCCTGCTCGCGTGCCGCCTCGGCTGCGGCGCGGCGTTCGACCGCCACGCGCGCCGCCTGGTCGTTGGCCGATCGCAGAACGTAACCGCCGGCAAGACCGAGGGCGATCGCCAGCATGGCCAGGCCGGCGAATGTCATGGCGGCCCGATTGCGCCGAGCACGCGAAAGGAGGCGCGATAGGATCGATCGGTGGCGCTCGCCGGTGCTCACCGTGACGGCAGGCTGCACGGTGGGCTGCGGCCGCGGTGGCAGCGCGATGACGGGCAGGACGGCGGTCGTATCCGGCGTCGCCGGCGCCGCGGTCTCGTCCGGTCCAGGTTCGCGGCCCTCGAACGACGCGCGCCACGCGGCGATCGATGCCGGTCGATCCGACGAGCGGAAGGCAAGGCCGACGTCGATGGCAGCCAACAGGCCGTACGGGTAGCGTCCGGCCGCTTGTTGGGACGCCGGCGCCAGGCGCTCGGCCAGCCGTTTGATCGCCGGTACCGGCGCGGCGCCGGTCACGCACTGATAGAGTGTTGCAGCCAACCCATAGACATCGGTGGCGGCACCGGTCTGGCCATCGGAGAGCTGTTCGATGGCGGCGTATCCCGGCGTGTGCATCACCGTGATCGACTGCTGGCGCGACGCCAGCGCCGCTTGCGCGGCGCTGAACCCCACGAGGGTCGGGCTGCCTTGGGCGTCGAGGATGATCTTCGACGGCTGGATGTCCAGATGCAGCTGGCCTTTGGCGTGCACCTTCTCGAGGCCGTCGAGCAGCGGCGGCAGCAGGCGGTCGATCGTTTCCGCCGCCATCATGCCCTGGCGCGCCAGTCGGACGCTCAGCGCCTCGCCGGCGACGCGCAGCGCCACCCGATACGCCGTGCCGTTGGCTTCCAGGCAGTCGCAGATATGCACGATGCCAGGCGTGCCGGCCAACTCGGCAAGTGTTCTGGCCTCGGCCAGGAAGCGGTCGCGGCCCCAGCGATAGTCCTCGGCCCACCGCGTCGAGCGCGGCACCACGGTGAGATCGGCCGTGCGCATCGCGGCGTGCGCCGGCAGGTATTCCGTGATGGCAACGTCGTGCTCCAGCACCGCGTCGCGCCCTGCATACGTGATGCAGAACGCGTCATGCTGCAGAACCTTGCCGATCCTGTAGGTCCAGATGCGCGTTCCCGGCTTCAGCGCATCGGCCCGTGTGCCGGCGACGGCTGCTGGCGCAGGCGACGACAGCGAAAAATCATCAGGCACGCCACCCCTCCGGCGTGAGAACAATCGACTTCTTTACGGCTGACTCCGAAACCCCGGAGCGGGCTTCGCGGCCTCTTCCCGTGGAAGGTCGTCCCCTCGACCAATCCAACGAAGCCGCTCGCCCACGCACGATAATAGAATATCGCGATTGGGCATTTGTGACGAGTCTAACCGCTCACTTGACGCGAGAAATACGCGTCACAACAAGCGCAACACGTGCGCGTTGCTTGGTTGGCGATCACCGCGCGCTTAACCCGTGTCGCGGGCAATTCGACGTATGGGGCTGAATCGACGAATGGATTTATTACCACCTCAAAAGCTGGGTTAGGTCAGCGCGCGCGTCGTCAGCGCGCGTTGTCACCACACGGCATCAGGCGATGGTCAGCAGTTCACGCAGTCGTTATCGATCCGAGCCAGTCATCGAAGACGTTGCGTCCGGCGCGCACGGTCGCGGCGCCCTGGCTCGCGGCGGCTGCCCGCAACGCCGGTATGTTGATCTTCGCGCCGGCCAGTTCGCACGTGTGTCCGATCAGCCAGCGTTCGAAGCCTGCGGGATCGGCCTTGAGATGGAACTGCAGGGCTAGCGCGCGGCGACCCACGGTGAAGGCCTGGTTCGGTGTGGCCGGTGTCGACGCCAGGCGTTCGGCCGCCGGCGGCAGGTCGAACGTGTCGCCATGCCAGTGCAGCACGACGCCATCCGCATCGCCGACCCAGCGCAGGCACGAGCGGCGCCCGGCGTCGGTCAGAGTGATCGGACTGAAGCCGATCTCCTTGGTTCCCGGATACACCGTCGTGCCGAGTGCGCGTGCCATGAGCTGGGCGCCCAGGCAGATGCCGAGAACCGGTATCTGGTTACGCAAGCACCGCTCGATTAATTGCAGCTCACCGGTGAGGCAGGGGTAGGTCGCTTCCTCGTAGGCGCCGATCGGCCCGCCCAGCACGACGAGCAGGTCGATCGCGCCTGATAGGGCAGGGCCGATATCGTCGATACCGGCTTCGCGGTAGTCGATGTCGTAGCCGCGCGCCGCCAGGACCGGGGCCAGGATGCCGAGGTCCTCGAAGGCGAGGTGGCGAATGACACAAGCACGCTTCATCGATCGATTCCGTTGCAGAAGTCTGGCAGCGTTATCGCACGGTTGGCATGCTTCAGCCGCCCCTGATCTCACGCACGACCTGCGCCACCTGCGCCTGGGCGGCGCCCTTGATCCGCGCATTCGGACGCGTGCCGCCCAGGAACGCCACGGCCAGCAGGATCTCGTCGGGCTTGGGCGCGTCGGGGATCGACACTGTCATGGTGTCCATGGCGTCGTAGTCCCACGCATCCTCCAGGCCGCCGAAGATGATGTCGATGCCAGCGCCGATGGCACCGACCTTGGCGTTGCCCGGAATCAACGCCGGCCCACCGCCGGCGCCGCGCCGCATGGCGAGACCGATGCGGACATGGATCAGGCTGGCACCGTGCTCGAGGTCTCCCGCGGCACCCACCAGCGCCGCCTTGCCGTAGCCGCGTGGCTTCACGGGCCCGAGCGCGGCGAGCGCCCGGGCGGTGAGCACTTCGCCCGCCTGCACCGAAAGCTCGACGAGTGCCGAGAAGTCGTCGAGCGGCGGATTGCCGGCGAAGGGATTGTGCAGCACGCCACAGGCGGCGACGCGCCGGGTCGATGTTGCAAGCTCGCGACCGCCCTCGCGCATGATCTCCTGATCGATCAGCGTGATCTGCCTGAATGTCATGACGATCCTCCTGGTATTCTTTGTATATAGAAATATTCCACTTACGGAGAATAGAGTCAATCTGACCGCGCACAGCGGTTCAATCGGACCGCGCCTCCTGGCGCGCTCATGAGCGCGGCGGCAGCGGTGCGGGTCCGGCTGAACCGCCGTGCGCTTCTAGCGCAGGCGGGTGCTGTCGATGACGATGAAGTACTCGCAGACGTCGTTCGACAGGTTCTCGAACGTATGGTTCAGATCGCCGCGATAGAACAGGAAATCGCCGGCCTGCAGCGTGTACGCCTGGCCATCGAGAGTGACCTTCAGGCGTCCCTTGGTGACGTAGAGATGCTCTTCCACGCCGTCGCGGTGGGCCGGGAAGGGGCCGGTCCTGGTTTTGCCGGGCAGACGGTTCAGCACGAAATCGATGCCGCGGCCGAGATAGAGCGGCGACAGCGAGCGGCGCTCGAAGCCGGTGGCGTCCTCGCGGAAGACGGGCTGCAGCGCGCGCGGGATATGCAGCACCGGCTCGCTCTGCCGGCCGCCGACCAGCTGCGAGATGCTGAGATCGAGCGCCTCGGCCAGGCGTCCCAGCACAGTGGTCGTGGCGCCGCTTTCGCCGCGCTCGATCTTGGAGATGGCGGCGCGGCTGACGCCGCTTTCCTGCGCCAGGCGCTCCAAGGTCCATTTCAGTTCGAGTCGGCGTCGCCGCAGGGCGTCGCCGAGCTTGGCTTGATCCGTCACCAGTCCGTGCCTTCCATGGAAACCCTCATCCCACATCGACGCAGTCGATGACAACCGCTGTCGTCTACCTGTCATCCCGAACGCAGCGAGGGATGACAGTGGGTTAGACGTTGTATGATGCCGGATGCAGTGAGGACCCCATGCGTGTTCTGATTTGCGGTGGCGGCGTGATCGGCGCGGCGATCGCCTATTTCCTGAGCCGCCGCGGCGTCGAGGTGATCGTCATCGAACGCACGGGACTTGCCTGTGCCGCGTCGGGCAAGTCGGGTGGCTTCCTGGCGCTCGACTGGTGCGACGGCTCACCGCTTTCGGCGCTGGCGCGGCGCAGCTTCGCCCTGCACGCCGAGCTGGCGCAGTCGATCGACGGCGATTGGGGCTACCGGCGGCTCGACACTTATGGCGGGCTCGTGCGCGCCGGCGGCGCCGGCATCGACTGGCTGTCGCCGCAAGCGTGCCGGCAACGTCGCCTGGGCTCGACCGCCAGCACGGCCCAGGTCGATCCTGGCGCCTTCACGGCCGTGTTGATGCGTGCCGCCGAGATGCACGGCGCGGTGCTGCAGTCCGGAGAGGTCACCGGCATAGTCCGCGACGCCGGTGGCGTGCGCGGCGTACTGGTCGATGGCGAGGCGGTCGCCGGCGATGCGGTGGTGATCGCCATGGGGCCGTGGTCGATCCTGGCCACGCAATGGCTGCCGCTGCCGGCCGTGTTCGGCCTCAAGGGGCACAGCCTGATCTTCGAGACCGGATCGCCGGTGCCAACACATGCGGCGTTCGTCGATTTCCAGGAGGCGTCCGGCGATGTGCTGTCGCCTGAGCTGTTCCCGCGCGCCGACGGCACGACCTATGTCTGCGCCATCTCGAGCGAAACGCCGATGCCGGTCGATCCGGCGGCGGTGGCGCCCGACCCGGGCGCGATCGCTCGCTTGGCGGATATGTGCCGCCAGCTGTCGCCGGCACTGGCGCAGGCGCCGGTGCGCGCACGCCAGGCCTGCTATCGTCCGGTGACGCGCGATGGTCTGCCGTTGATCGGCGCTATCCCTGACGCGGCCAACGCCTATATCGCCACCGGCCACAGCGTGTGGGGCATTCTCAATGCGCCGGCCACCGGCGAGGCCATGGCTGAGCTGATCCTGGATGGCGCGCCAGGCAAGATCGACCTGCTTCCTTTCGCGCCGGGACGCCTGCCGAGATTCGATCGGCGCGCACTGTCGACATGAACGCGCCGAAGCGACGCTCGGGCGGCGGCGGTTGCGAAACTGGAAAGAAGCATCGGTTTGGCGAATCGCGGCGCGCGCGCTAGGGTCGATGAGTTGGCACCATCGCTTCGGGAGGAACCCATGGCCAAAGTCGTCGTGCTGTACAAGACGCCCAAGGACAAGGCGGCATTCGATGCTTATTACAAGAGCACGCATATTGCGCTGGCCTACAAGGTGCCCGGCCTCAAGAAATACGAGATCAGCCAGGGCGGCGTCGGCACGCCGGCCGGTGCATCGGACGTCTACCTGGTCGCGGTCCTTAGCTTCGACAGCATGGCCGACCTGCAGAAGGGGATGGGTTCGGCTGAAGGGCAGGCGGCGGGCGCTGACGTGGCCAACTTCGCGACCGGCGGCGCCGACGTGCTTCTGTTCGACAGCAAGGACGCCTGAGCATGCCAGATAGCGTCGCGCCGCCGCGTATCGTTTTTCAGCACACGATCGGAGATATTCTTCGCCGCACGGCGCGGCGCTATCCGGACAAGCCTGCCATCATCTGCGGCGACGTCGCGTGGACCTACGCGCAGTTCGACCGCATCAGCAATCGCCTGGCCCATGGGCTTGCCGCCCAGGGCATCGCGCTGGGCGATCGCGTTGCGGTCCTGTCGCGCAATTCGCATGCCTTTGCCGCCACGCGGTTCGCGCTGGCGCGGCTCGGCGCCGTACTGGTGCCGATCAACTTCATGCTCAATGCAGAGGAGATCGCCTTCATCCTGCGCGCCTCGGGCGCCAAGGCGCTCGCGGTCGGGCCCGACTTCGTCGCACTGGGCCGCGCCGCCGCGGCGCTCGACACCAGTGTCCAGACGTTGTTCTGGCTGCCCGGCGAGGAGCCTGCGGCACCACCCGCTGATCTCACCACGTTCGACCAGCTGCTGACCGACAACGAGTCCCGTCCGGACGTCGAGATCGACAACCGCCTGCTGGCGCAGATCGTCTACACCAGCGGCACGGAATCACTACCCAAGGGCGCCATGCTGACCCACGAGGCGATCCTGTGGGAGTATGTCAGCTGCGTGATCGAGGAGGAGCTGACGCCGCGCGACAGCATGCTGCACGCGCTGCCGCTCTATCACTGCGCGCAGCTCGATACGTTCCTGGGGCCGGCGATCTACGTGGGCATGACCAACGTCATCACCGGCCAGCCCAAGCCCGAGGTGATTCTGCCGCTGATCGCGCAGCATCGCATCACGGCGTTCTTCGCGCCGCCCTCGGTGTGGATCGCGCTGCTGCGCTCGCCGCTGTTCGACAGCACCGATCTTTCGTCGCTGCGCAAGGGCTACTACGGCGCCTCGATCATGCCGGTCGAGGTGCTGCTGGAGCTGTCGCGCCGCCTGCCCGACGTGCGGCTGTGGAACCTCTACGGGCAGACCGAGATCGCGCCGCTGGCCACCATGCTCGGCCCTGATGACCAGTTGCGCAAACCGGGCTCAGCCGGCAAGCCGGTGGTCAATGTCGAGACCCGCGTCGTCGACGACGACATGCGCGACGTGCCGCCCGGTGTCGTGGGCGAGATCGTGCATCGCTCGCCGCAGCTGATGACCGGGTACTTCAACGACCCGGAGAAGACCGTGGCGGCGTTCGCCGGCGGCTGGTTCCATTCCGGCGACCTCGCCACCGTCGACGACGAAGGCATCATCACGGTGGTCGATCGCAAGAAGGACATGATTAAGACCGGCGGCGAGAACGTCGCCAGCCGCGAGGTCGAGGAGATGATCTACACGCTGGACGGCGTGTCGGAAGTCGCCGTCGTGGGCCTGCCCGATCCCTACTGGATCGAGGCGATTACCGCGATCATCGTCGCTAAGGAGGGCCATGCGCTGAGCGAAGCGGCGGTGATCGAGCATTGCCGCGCCGGCATGGCGCACTTCAAGGTGCCCAAGCGCGTGATCTTCACCGACACGCTGCCCAAGAACCCCAGCGGCAAGCTGCTGAAACGCGACCTGCGCCAGCGCTACGCCAAGTGAGCCAGGAACGGGGACGGCCTGCCTGAGCTATCACTCGGCATTGCCTGTTTTCCTGGAGCGAAGCAGCCGGATGGAGGGTATACGTATCCTCCATCGACATCTCTCTTTATCTACTATAAGGAGAGCGCGTGATCGTCACGGATACGCTGCCCAAAACCCCAGCGGCAAGCTGCTGAAACGCGACCTGCGTCTGCACGACGCCAAGGGGTAGAACGATAGAACGAGTGACGTAAGAGTTGGGGAACTGAATATGAATCGGCGGAGAGTTCTGGCGCTGCCACTGGTGCTGGCGGCATCCGGGTGTGCCCCGGCGCGCCTGGAACTGCCACCCATGTCGGAGGAGCGCATCAAGTCCGTGGTGATCCTGACGTCATTCACCGACACGGTGCACCTGAAGTGGACGCGGTTTTTCACCGTCGTGTTTTCGGGAACCACGGAAGATGAATTCGTGAAGGTGAACTGGGGTGTGGACAACCATGTTCGGACACGATTGGCGGAAAGATTGGCCGGCAAGTGTGAGATCAAGACCGTCACCTATAATCCGGCAGATCTCGCCCACACGGAGAGGCTCGAAACGATGCCCCGGATCGTCGAACGCCTGAAGAGGGTCGTGCCGGCCGGGCTGGCGGACGTCATCATCTTTATCGATGGCTCCGGCGTGCCGTTCGACAAGCTCACCCATGCGGAAAAGTTCAGAGCCCTGATGGGGACGGGACTGATCGGGGGATACAATCCCTTCATGAAGGGAGGCACGGTCGCCCACGCATCCGCCCGTTGCGGGGTGGCCATACTGGACGGCCGGACCTTCGAGACCCTGGCCTACCGGGCCGGTGCTGTTGCACGTTCCGGGCATGACGTTCCCGCGCCGATCGAGCGCGTGCCGTTTTCCTATGCCGGAGGCCCTTGGGCGGGGATCAGCGAAGAGGAACGCACGCAGTTGCGGGAGACCACCTTCAGCCTGCTGGACAAGATCGTGACGTACACGTTCGGCCCGCATGTCGATGGCGTGGACAAGCCACCCGACGGACTCGCCACCGCGTCGACGGCCGAGTTCGCCAAGCTTCAGGCGCGTGACGCCAAGCGCTGGAATGCCGTCATGGCCAGGTTGGGGCTGCCGTCCACGCCATAGGGTGCAGGCGAAGTCTTCCACCGACCGGAAGAAGCATCGTTCACGCGCGCGAGAGTGCCGCGTGCAGCGCCGGGCCGTGTTTTCGGGCCAGGCGGCAGAAGGTGCCGATCAGCGGCGCTTCGTCGGCCGTGCGCGCCGTGGCGTAGTCGATGGTGTAGGGCACGGCCGGCCGGAACGGGCGTACGACGATGCCGCCGCCGGCCTGGATCGCGCGCGCTGCGGTCATATCGCCGACAATGGTGATGCCCATGCCTTCCGCCGCCAGCATGCAGGCGCTCAGCGCCGAGGTCACTTCGACCACGATGCGCGGGCGGCCGCTCTGGTGCTCGAAGGCGCGGTCGATCGACCGACGCGCCGACGGCACGGCGGCGAGGCCGATGAACGGCTCGCCCGCGAGATCGGCCGCTTCGATCGATGTGGCGGCGGCCAAGTGGTGGCCTGCCGGCAGCACACAGGCCAGTTCGCCGCTGGCGAAGGGCGTGCTGACGACGATCGGGCGCGCGGCGCTGGGTGACTGGGTGAGGATCACGACGTCGATGGCGCCGCTGCGGAAGCTCTCGATCAGCGGCCGCAGGTTGTCGGTGTCGAGCACGATCTCGACGTCCTGCCGCGCGGCGCGGAAGAGGGCGATGAGCCGGGGCACGAAGCCCATGGCCAGCATGGGGCTGGTGCCGATTACCAGGCGCGCCGGCAGGGTCGCGCGCAGCGCCTGGGCCACCGACGTCAACCGGTCGATGCCGGCCCAGGCGCGCTGGACTTCCTGGTGCAGCGCGAGCGCACGCGATGTCGGCACGACGCGCCCGCCCCTGCGCTCGAACAGGGGGTAGCCGAGCGTGCGTTCCAGGGCGCCGATCAGTTTGCTGATCGTGGGCTGCGAGACACGGATGCGCGCCGCGGCACGGCTGAACGTGCCTTCGTCGATCACGGCCTGAAAGGCCTCAATCTGCCGAAGCTGCATGCTGCGGATCCGGATCGGCAGTCGACGCGGTGAAGGTGACGCTGCCCAGCCAACGCCGCACGATGCTGTCGTGGATGGCGCCGCCGCGCTCGAGCGACAGGCGGGCGAGCGCGGCGGGCAACGCCTGCTCGTGCGTCGACTTGGAGAACGCGTAATCGATGGTGTAGGGCACGATCGGCCGGAAGGGGCGGGCGACGATGGCGGCGCCGGCCTGCAGGGCCGCGGCGGCGCTGAGATCGGGCACCAGGCTGATGCCGATGCGCTCGGCCGCCAGCATGCACGCCGCGAGGCCCGTGGTGGCTTCGGCCACGATGCGCGGCCGGTGCGTCATATGGTCGAAGAGCCGGTCGATGCCGCGGCGGGCCTCGGGACCGCCGAGCAGGCCGATCAAGGGCTCGTCCGCCAGATCGTCCGGCTGCAGCACGAGGGCGTTGGCGAGCCGGTGACCGGCCGGCAGGACGCAGACCGTTTCGCCACTCGCCACGGTCTGCCCGCCGATACCGTCGGCCGGCGCTTCGTGCAGTGGGCGGGTGACGAAGCCGACGTCGATGGTGCCGGTGCGCAGCGCTTCGGCGAGGATGCGGCCGTTCTCGCACTCCAGGGTGAGGTCGACGCCGGATTGCGCGGCGCTGAACTGCGCCAGCAGCCTGGGTACGAAGCCCAGCGCCAAGGTCGGATCGGCGCCGACCAGCAGATGGCCGGCCGCCGGCTGGTGCAGGGTCTGCGCCGTCGAGGTCAGGCGGTCGAGCCCACGCCAGGCGCGGTGCACTTCGTGATAGAGCGCCAACGCCCGCGGCGTCGGCACCACCCGGCTGCCGGTGCGCTGGAACAGTGTATAGCCCAGTGTCCGTTCCAAGCTCTGGATCAGCTTGCTGACGGTGGGCTGCGAGACGCGGATGACCGCGGCCGCGGCGCTGAAGGTTCCCTGCTCGATGACGGCCTGAAAAGCTTCGATCTGTCGGAGAATCATTGGCGCACCCCCGGCGCCGGGCCATTGAACTCTGTCCCGCCGTGCGCTGGCAATGCCGACGCGTGCCGCGGTGGCGTCGGGTGGCGTCATGACACGTCCATCGCGCGGCGGCCTAGAACTGCCACCAGGCGCCGCAGCGGTCGCGTTTGAGCCATTGATCGAACGTCGCCGGTGGTGGCAGGGCGCGGCCGTGGTCCAGCTGCGCGGTGCGATAGACGTGGGCCAGGTAGCGCGACATGTATTGCCTGTAGGTTTCGGCATCGGTGGTCGCCGCCGCGGTCTCGCGGGCCTTTGCGATCAGCGACACGCCGATCAAGGTCAGCGCCACCAGAGGCATCGCGTCCGGCGCTCCGATGCCGGCCGCCGCGGCGCGTGCCATCGCCCGCTGCATGAACAGGCTCATCTGCCGGCGCGCCAGCATGCCGCTCAGCAGGGCAAGCTCGGCATCGGCGGCGATGTTGGCCGTGAAAAAGCCGAGCGCGCGATAGGCGAATTCCCGGGCGACTTTCCCGTCGAGCCCGGTCGCCAGGGCGATCTTGGACAATTGCGGCAGAACGGTTGAACTCCAGTACGCACCGGCGGCCGAGGCGTTGGCCATGGCGTCGAACGTCTCGATCATCTCCATCAGGAGCCGCAGTTCGAGGTCGAGGTCCATGGCGCTCCCGTGGCACGCGGCCGAAGGTACGCAAGCGCCGACGGACCGGCGGATGGTTTCTCGGGGCAGGCCGGGGCAATGCAAGACAAGGCGGCTTCGGCAACGAACGCCGGGCCGATGCATCCCGTGTGGGCACGCCATTTTTCGACTGTGAGGTGGCAACGGACAGGATAGAAATGACAGTGTCGCAGCACGTGACCGGGACATGACGGGGCATATCGGGACATCACGCGGCACGGCGGATCGCCCATCGGGCCTGTTGGCCTGTGCGTGCACCAGCCGGCGGCCATGACGACGCTTCGCTGGAATATCGCGGGCGACATAGAAGCCTGCACCGACATGGCGGCCCTGGCGGCGCTGTTTGCCGAGGCGATTGCGCCATGCGGCTATACCAACTCCGCGATCAGCGCCTACCTGCCGACCGACAAGGGACCGGTGCCGCATCTCTTTTTCGCCAACACGCCCGAGTCGTGGCGCCGTGACTATCTCGAGCGCAACATGTCGGCGATCGATTCGATCATCTCCGAATCGCGCCGCCGCATCGCGCCTTTCACCTGGACCGAACTGCGCGCCGTCGTGCCGCTGCCGGACGAGGAACTGCCGTTGCGCGCCCTCGTCAACGAATGGGGCCTCAAGGACGGCTTCGTCGTGCCGATCCACGGACCCGGCGGCTATCTCGGCGTCGCATCCCTGGTCAGTAGCCGCGAACTGCCGCCGCCGCCGGCAGAGCGGCGCACCTGGTTGCATATGCTGTCGTTCCTGACCCACGAGCGCTGTCGCGTGCTGGAGGGCGTTGATCCGCGCAGCCCGTTGCCCGAGCCGCTCAGCGTGCGCGAACGCGACTGTCTGCGCTGGGTCGCCGCCGGCAAGTCGGACTGGGAGATCGGGCGCATCCTGGGGATCGCGCCGACGACGGTGAAGTTCCACGTCGACCGGGCGCGCAACAAGCTCGGCGTGCACAGCCGGGCGCAGGCAGTGGCGCGCCTGTTCCTGTGGGGCGGCTCATAGGGGCTGGCGACTGTCAACTCTCCCCGCGGAGAGGGGGTATCGATTGCCGTTGATGCGTATGGTCGCCATTGTCACCGACAGGGACCGGCGCGTCCGTTGAAACGCGGCGAACGCCCGGAAGAGGAGCGGCAGGCTACCGTGGCGCGGCGCCCAAACCCAACACGGAGCGCGGCACTGCAGGTCGGGCCGCTGGTCGGCATCACGCGACGTGGCTCGCGCCCGGCGAAGCCAGCGCCGGTGATGGCGCACTGGGATGCCGCCGAGCGGATCGAGGCCGGCGCCGACATCGCCGCCGTGGCGGCGGCATTCGCCGCCGCGATCGCGCCGTACGGCTATGCCCATTCAGTCCTGGCCGCCTTCCTGCCGACCGACAGGGGGCCGCCGCCGTACGTGTTCTTCGCCAACACGCCCGACGTCTGGCGGCAGACCTACCTCGATAACAACATGTCGGCCGTCGATTCAGTCATTGCCGAATCGCGCCGCCGCATTGCGCCCTTCACCTGGGCCGAGTTGCTCGCCATGAGACCGGAGCCGCCGGAGGAGCAGCCGTTGAGCGCCTTTACCGACGCCTGGGGGCTCGAGGACGGCTTCGTCGTGCCGATCCACGGTCCCGGCGGCTATGTCGCGGTGGCGTCGCTGCTCAGCACGCGCGAACTGCCGCCGCCGACACCCGAGCAGCGCGCCTGGCTGTACATGGTATCGTTCCTGGCCCACGAGCGCTGCCGCGCGCTGACGGGTGTCGATCCCGGCAGCCAGCTGTCGGCCCCGCTCAGCATGCGCGAACGCGACTGTCTGCGCTGGGTCGCCGCCGGCAAGTCGGATTGGGAGATCGGGCGCATCCTGGGGATCGCGCCGACGACGGTGAAGTTCCATATCGACCGGGCGCGCAACAAGCTCGGCGTGCACAGCCGGGCGCAGGCGGTGGCGCGCCTGTTTCTGTGGGGTGGTTCATAAGGGCTGGTGGCTGTCAACTCTCTTCGCAGAGAGGGAGATCGCGAGCCCCTTCACGCGTATGGTTCGTATCGAAGTCACCGTCAAAACCGAGGCACAGAGACCATGGCGAGCACCGGCACCGCGACCGCCGATCGACGCCTCAACAGCTGGAAGGAAATCGGCACGTTCTTCAACCGCGACGAGCGGACCGTGAAGCGCTGGGAAGCAGCGCGCGGCCTGCCGGTCTATCGCGTGCCCGGCCGCGGCGGCACCAAGGTCTTCGGTTTCGCGGGCGAGTTGACGGCCTGGCTGAAGAGCGGTGGGGCGGCGCTGGCCGGCGCGGCGACCAACCCGCTGCCGGCGCCGGCGGTGCCGCAGGATCGCGCCGGACGAACGGTCGATCCGCAGGCCTGCGAACTCTATCTCGCCGGCATGTACTACTACAACATGCAGACGCCGGAGGGCATCGACCGCGCGCTGCATCATTTCACGCACGCCATCGCCATCGATCCGCACTACGCCGAAAGCTATGTCGGGCTCGCCCTCTGCTACACGCAGCTGCGGCGCCTGACCTTGATGGCCGATGACGAGGCCTATGCCCGCGCCCGCACCGCGGTGGAACGGGCCATCGCGCTCGACGTGAGCTTGCCCGAGGCACACAGCCTGCTGGGCGTCGTCCTGTTCTATGGCTCGTGGGATGTCGAGGGTGCGCTTGCCGCCTTCCGGCGCGCCCTGCAGATCGATCCGAAATCGTCACTGGCCCATCACCGCTATGCGCTGGCGCTGCTGCATATGGGGCGCTTCGAGGAAGCGCTGGCCGAGATCACCACGGCGCAAATGCTCAATCCGGTCTACCGGTCGATGCTCGCCGACAAGGGGCGGATCCTGTTCCATGCCGGCCGCCGCGCCGATGCCATGGCGGTGCTGACGCAGCTTGCCGTGGCATCGCCCGACTTTCTGCCGCCGCACGCCTATCTCGCCGTGATCCGTTTGTCGCAGGGCGACCATGCGCTCTACCTCGCCGCGCTGCTGCGCGTCGCCTGCCTGCGCGGCGACGAGGCGGGCTACGAGACCGCCCTGGCCGGCCAGCGCGGCCTCGATGAGGGCGGTCCGGCGGCCATGGCGCAGGCCATGCTGGCCGCGCGCAAGCAGCTCCAGGGCGAGGGCAAGTCATTGACCTATGACCTGGCGCAAGCCCATGCGCTGGCCGGTGACGGCGCCGCGGCGCTGAATTGCCTGCGCCGGGCCTTCGAGCGCCGCGAATCTGCGGTGCTGAACCTCGTCATCGATCCGGTGTTCAACCCGCTGCACGACGACCCGGGCTTCCAGGCGCTGGTCGATCGCCTCGGCTTCCGGTTGGGGTAGACGCCGAGCGCGCTCAGACCAGCAGGTCGCGACAGCCAAGATCATCGACCGCCAGCAGAACGCGCGCGAGGTTGTTCCACCAGATGCAGGCGGGATGTTGCTGGCTGCCTGCCACATCGGCGTCAGCATGTGCCACAGTACCGATAGCCGATAGTCGTCATCCAGCATGCGCCGGTCGTAGGCCTGGACACCGTGCGCAACGAGCGCCGCATGATAGCGGTCCAGTGGCGGCCGCTCGAGCCGCTGCCGGCGGTCAGGGTACCAGTGCAGCGCCATCATGTAGGCGAGGTCATCCGTCGCGACGTCGATGCGCCAGGAGTCCCAGTCGAAGACACACACGTCTTTGCCGCCGTCGCGCGGCAGCAGGCAGTTCCATACATGCGCATCGCCATGGGTGACGGCGGCATGGCGATGGCTGTGGTAGCACGCCAGCAGCCGGGGAGCCGAGTCGAGGAGGCATTCGCAAAGCGCGCGCCGCTCGCGCGACAGGTCATCACCCAGACGATCGGCGAAGCGCGCGAACTGCTCCACTGAGGATCGCACGCTGCGGTCCGAGGCGTCCGCGTCGAGCCAGGTTCCGACGCCGGCGCCGAGCAGGCTGCATCGACGCAAGACGTCGCAGCCTGCGCCGCGGCCGGCCGGGAATCGGCCGCCATGATCCGGTCATCCCAGCAGGAACGGACAGTCGCTCGCGTGCCGGTGGAAACAACCTGCTCGATCTATGCCGCCAAGCTATGGCGACCCAAATGTTTTGCATTGCTGTGCGAAATCCTGCGGGTAGAGCTATGCGGCCATAGGCCGGCAAACGGCCGTTGCGATGACGCGCACCGTGCGGGCGCGTCCGGGGAGCATGTCATGTCGGAAGTCAGGTCACATCCATCGACGGCGTCCCATGCCAGTGGCAACGGCGCCGCTATGCCTGCCAGCGGCTACGACAACGGCCATGGGATGTCGCTGTCCATGATGCATTCCGGCGACGCGCTCAAGGTCATCAAGGTCGCGCGCCATTGGGTTGGCCGCGACTTTCATGCCGGCCAGGAAGCGCAGTGCGCGGCCTTCGTGCGCGCCGTTTTCGAAGAAGCGCATGTCACCGTCGGCAATGCGCGCAGCCCTTCGGATCGCAATCTGCTGTCCAATCCCAACGATCTCGGTCCGGGGTATGCCGACTCTTTTGCCGGTGACGATGTGGGTCCCAAGGTGTCGCGTGCCGAAATGAGGCCGGGTGACATCGTGATGTACCTCAACACGTACGGCAACTTCCGGCCGGGCGTGATCACCCATGTCGCGATCTATGTCGGCGATGGCCGCGTCGTGCACCGACCGACGCGGTCGCGGCCTGTCAGCCTCGATCCGGTCGATCTCTTCAGGATCGGCGAGATTCGCCGGCCGTTGTCGTGCAAGACGCGCGTTGCGTCCACCACCGGATCGGTGAAATGCTTTGTGCACGACATGGAGGCGGCGGCTTTCCTCAACGGTGCCAAGGCCCACATCGCCGACATCCGCATCCAGCTGCACAACGGTCATGTCGAGGCCACCGTGAACGGCCGCAAGGTCGACCCGGTAAGTCTGTCACTACAAATATTTTACTGAGTGCTTATAAAGGTAACCAAGTAACTGCGAGGCCTGCCCAACTATTGCCGCCTTGTATTGTGATCTTTCGAGAAGTTGCCATATCTGTCATCGTTCGGCGCGTGTTGAGGCAGGTCTCAACAGGGGCGAACTGGCGGACGTATAGCCGGAGCATTCCTATTAGCTGTTTGCGGCACGTCGGGGAGCCCATAACGATGTCGTCGGATTTCCGGAGCGCGGTCCAATTCCGTATTCTGGCGTGGGGGGCCGCCGCCATCCTGCCGGTGCTGGTATCGGCTCATCCGGTTGCGGCCCAGCCGGCGCGTATGGCGCTGGTGATCGCAAATGCGACCTACACCGCCACCTCTTTGCCGGCCGTGCCGGCGTGCACGGCGGCGGCGCGTGCGGTCGCTGAAAAGCTGCGCGCAGCCGAGTACGACGTGATCGAGCGTACTGACGTGACGACCGGCGGCTTTGACGGCGCGGTGGGCGACTTCAGCAACCGCTTGACCGCGGCCCCGGGCGCAACGGCGTTCATCTACGTCTGCTCGCGTGGGGCCAGCCTCAACGACCGTGCGTTCGTGCTGCCGGTGTCGGCCACGCTGGAGCGACCGACAGACCTTTTTACGCAAGGAGTCCTGGCCAAGTCGTTGTACGACGTGGTGCAGCGCGGCCGCGCCGACACGGCCGTGGTCGCTCTCGACATCGTGCCGCCGGCGACCGGGCCGCGACCAACAGGCTTCGACGCCATTGCGGACGGGGTCACCTTGGACGGCCTCGCCGCGATCACGGTGATCGAACCCGCGACCGGCACCGTGGCCACACGTCTGTCGGAAGCGTTGGTAACGGCCCTCGGGCGTCCAACGCTCGCCAACGGCGCGCTTGTGATGGCGATCCAGGAACAACTGGGCACCGGATCAGCGACCGTCGTCGCACGGCAGCCGAAAACGGCAGGCCTTGTTGTCGGTCGGCCACCCGCGCCGCCGCCTGCGCCACCACCGCCTGTCGCGACGGCGCCACCGCCACCGCCACCACCCGTCACGACGGCACCACCAGCGCCGACAACGACGACCGCCGCGGTACCGCCGCCGGCGATGCCGGAAGAGCACCTGATGACGCTGGATGATCGTCGTCGTATCCAGGAGGCGCTGCGTAACCTGGGTTACTACGCGATTACCGTGGACGGCATTTTCGGCCCTGAGACCCGGGCCGCCATTCGTAAATACCAGATGCAGCTCATGGCACAACCCACCGGACGCCTGACGGCTGAGCAGGCCGGGCTTCTCGTGTCCGGGCGATAGGAGGGCAGTGGGGTCATGGGGCTAAAGACGAAGTTCAACCTCGGCATGGGAATCGCGTTCCTGATCGGCCTCGCGCTGGCGGCGTTCATGTTCAATCAGGTCCTGCGCGATGGCGCGCGGCAGTCCGCGCTGCGCGATGCCGGCATGATCCTGGCCCAGGCGGCGGCCGTGCGCGGCTACACCGCGAACGAAGTCGCGCCCTTGTTGCGCGAGCAGCTGAAGACGCGGTTTCTGCCGCACTCGGTGCCGTCGTGGTCGGCACAGACCGTGTGGCGCGGCATGCAGTCGCAATTGTCGGACTACAGCTACAAGGAAGCGGCGCTCAATCCGACCAATCCCGCCGATCGCGCCACCGACTGGGAGGCGGACATCATCGAACAGTTCCGCCGCGACCCGAAGCTGGCTGAGTTCGCCTTGGTGCGCGACACGCCGACCGGCGCCGTCCTGTCGCTGTCGCGGCCGCTGCGCATCGGCAACCAGGCCTGCCTGAGCTGCCACACGACGGCAGCGCAGGCGCCGCAGACCATGGTCGACCTGTATGGCCCGGCCAACGGTTTCGGCTGGAAGCTCAACGAGACGGTGGGGGCGCAGATCGCGTCAGTACCGCTGATCGTGGCGACGCGCCAGGCCGACGATCTGCTCAAGCTCTACGTCGGCGGCCTGATCGCGGTGTTTGCGGTGATCGCCATCCTGCTCAACCTGATGCTGCACTACATCATTGTGCGGCCGGTCCGTCTGATATCGGCGGCCGCCAACGATATCAGCATGGGCAACATGAGCGCACCCGAGGTCGAGTCGAGAGGCAACGACGAGATCGCCTCGCTGACCGAGTCGTTCAACCGCATGCGGCGCAGCCTGACGAGCGCCATGGGCCTGCTCGGCAATCCATAGCTCATGGCGCCCTCCCCAGTACCGGCGAAAATCGGCCGCTATGTGATCGAGGCGATCCTCGGTCGCGGCGCGATGGGTGTGATCTATCGGGCGCACGACCCGGCGATCGATCGGCCTGTCGCACTCAAGCTGGTGCGCGTCGACCTGCTGGAAGGGAGCGAGCGCACCGATTTCATCAACCGCTTCCAACTCGAAGCCAAGGCTGCCGGCCGCTGTGCCCACGCCAACATCGTCGCGATCTTCGACTACGCCGTGCACGAGGATAACCCCTACATCGCGATGGAGTTCGTCGACGGCCGCAATCTGGCGCAGGCAATGCAGGCCGAGCGGCGTATCACTCTTGACGTCGCCGCCGGTATCATCGGCCAGGTGCTCGCGGCGCTGGCGTGCGCCCACGGCCATGGCGTGGTGCATCGCGATATCAAGCCGGCCAATATCCTGCTCGGCGTCGACGGGCGCGTGAAGGTATCGGACTTCGGCATCTCGCGCGTCGGCGGTTCGTCGTTGACGCAGACCGGGGCGCTGATCGGAACACCCAACTACATGTCACCCGAACAGCGTCGTGGCGAGGTTGTCGACGCGCGCAGCGATCTGTTCTCGACGGGCGCCGTTCTCTATGAACTGCTCACGGGCGAGCTGCCGTTCGCCGGCCGCAACTACCATGAAACCACGCACCAGATGCTGTACGGGGCGCCCGTACCATTGGCCCAGCGTCTACCCGGCGTATCGCCGGCGCTGGCGGCATTCATGGATATGGCCCTGGCCCGCGAGGCGTGGCTGCGCTTCGACTCGGCAATCGCGATGTCAGCGGCGCTGGCGGATGCCCTGCGCGGTGTCGCGCCGCACCGGCCAACGGTGCCATCGGTGCAGCAGCAACGGCACGCCCAAAGCGAGCCGTTGCCGGCGACCGTGACGCCGGCAGGCGGCGATGCCGCCTTCGTCGCCGAGATCGAACGGCGGCTGACCCTTCATGTCGGGCCGATCGCCCGCCATCTCGTGCGCCGCGCCAGCGACAAGACCCAGTCGCTGGAGGCGCTTTGCCAGACACTGAGCGGCAGCATCGAGAAGGCGGACCACCGCGCGGCCTTCCTGCGCGAGGTCAATGCGCTGCTGCAGTCCAGCGCCACCGGACGGGCCGGGGCTTCCCTGACGTCCGAGACGATCGCGCAGCCCGACCTCGATCGTGTGCAGGCGTACTTGACGCGCTATATCGGGCCGATCGCGCAACTGCTGGTGCGCCGCGAGTTGAACGCATCGGCCACTCTCGACGATTTGTGGCAGCGGCTCGCCACTCACATCGAGCGCCCTGTCGATCGCGCCGCGTTTCTGCGCCACCGCGCGAACCCGTGAAGAGCCGTTGCTCGCTGCGCCGCCATGGCGCGATCAGCAGCCTGTTGGGCGACCTTGAGCGTGCCTGCGTCGGGGCCTGATCGGCGCCGTCACTGCTGCGGGCGTGCTGACGGCGTTGGCGGCGGCGTTTGAGATGCCTGCGGCAGCGGCGCCGCCGGCGGCGACAGCACCGGCGGTGGCCCGACGGCTGGTGGTGAAGGCTCTATGACGGTTGCCGGCGGCTGCGCAGCTGCGTCCGCGGCCAGGCGCTTTTCCTCTTCCTGGCGGCGTTGCTCTTCCAGCGCCAGCTGCCGCTCGTAGCGGGCCAGCGCCGGCGCCGCCTGCACCCACAGCAGCGCCAGATCCGGTGACGTCAAGTAACCGCTCTCGAACTCACCGCGGCTCTTCTGCCACGCCGCGATCATTTTCCGCGTGCGTTGGCCGAACATGCCGTCCGAGCCGTAGGTATCGTGGCCCAGCGACGTGAGCGCCACCTGCACACGCCGCTTGTCGCGGTTCGACATCTTGAGCGCCGCTTCGGCCGCGGCGGCCTCTTGCCGGGCCTCGGCCTCGGCCTGCGCCTGCGCCGCGGCGGCCCTGGCGTAATCCGCCTCGATCCGGCGGCGGGCGTCGGCCGCCGTGGCCAGGCGTGCCTGCGCCTCGCTGCGGCTTTCGTCGTCCGCCGCGCGCGCCTCTTCCTCGCGGCGACGCGCGGCAGCCTCTGCTGCGGCCGTCTCCTCGGCTCGGCGCGTGGCGGCATCGGCTTGGCGCCGGGCTTCCGCATCGGCCTCGGCCGCCTGTCGTGCTGCCGCCTGACGTGCCGCTGCCTCGGCCTGATGCCGGGCTTCCGAATCGGCGGCGGCCTGCCGCGCCGCGGCCTCGGCCTGGCGCCGGGCTTCCGATTCAGCGGCGGCCTGCTGTGCCGCGGCCTCGGCTTGTGCTGCGACGCTCCGTCTGGCCTCGGCGTCGGCCCGTTCCTCGGCGCGCCGTCGCGCTGCATCCCGCTCGGCCTGGGCACGGCGGCCTGCCTCGGCGGCGGATTGCGCCTCCGATGGTCCACGCAGCCGATCCGCTGCCGGCGCAAGGACAGCCGCTGGCGGCACTGGCGACGGCGGCAGGGCGACATAGTAGCCGGCGACACCGGCCGGGATGGTGGCGAACGCCAATGTCGCCGTCAGCGCGATCTTCCAGCGCTCCCAGGGACGGCTGCTGCCGCGTTCGGCGGCGACTGCCGGTGCTGCCGGCCTGCTGCTGGCGATGGCGCTGAGGCGCGCCTGCGGATCAGCATGAACGGGCGTGACCTTCGTCTTGGGTACCGCAGCCGGTGAAGGCGCGCCCGTCGCGGCGCGCGGCACGCCCGGCACGGGCGCGGCCGCGGCCACCGCATCGGCGATGGCGCGCAACGAGGCAGCCATTGCGGCCTCGGTAACAACAGGAGATGCGGCCGTCGGTGCCTGGGCGCCGGTACGCGAGGGCGGCTCCGGAGGGCGTACCGCGATCGGCGGCGCGACCGTTCCCACAGGTGGTTCGATGGATCGCGGCGCGACCAGGTGGTCGAACGTCAACACCGTGGTTTCTGTTTGCATACCGGGCAGCAGAGATGTGACCGGTGATGCGAGACCGTTGTCACGCGCGACCGCGACCGTTGCCGCCGGAGCATGGGCGGGCAGGGGCGCGATGGGAGGTGCGACCGCGCCGACATTACCCGCCGCGACGGGTGCCACTGCGACGGGTGCCACCGCGATGGGCGCCGGCGCGATGGGTGCCGGTGTGATGGGTGCCGGCGTGATGGGCGCTGGCGCGATGGGTGCCGCCGCGATTGGCCTCGACGCAATTGGCCCCGGTGGGATTGGTCCCGCCGCGATTGGCCCCGGCGCTATTGGCGCCGTGAATGCCATGGCAAGCGCCGCGTCGAGCGACGACTGCGGTGGTGATTGAGCCGCCGGCCTGGCAGGAGTCGGCGTCGCCCTCAGCGTGGAGGCGCTGATTGGCGCAGCCGGCACCGCCTCGTCCAACATCGACCGCCAGGCTGCGATCGATGCCGGCCGCTCCAGCGGCTCCACGGCCAAGCCGGCCTGTATCGCCGACAGCAGACGTGGACCGTGCGCCTTCGCAGCCTTGCGCGGCACCGCGGCCAGCCGTTCGGCAGGCCGCCTGGTCGCCGGTGGTGGTTGTGTGCCGCTGATGCTTTCGTAGAGCGTGGCGGCCAGCGCGTAGATGTCGGTGGCCGGTCCAGTCTCGCGAAAGGTCAATTGCTCGATGGCGGTGTAGCCCGTCACTGGCATTCCCGAGCTCGCGGGCAGGCGCGCCGCCAGCGCCGCACGTGCACCGCCGAAGTCAAACAGTCGTGCAAAGCCTTGATCATCCAGCGCGATGTTGGCCGGCTTAATATCGAGGTGCAACACACCCGCGGCATGTGCCTGCGCCAAACCCTCGAGCAGCGGCGCCAGCAGCCGGGCCATCCGGTCAGGCTCCAGCGGCCCTTCGCGCATCAGCCATGACGCCAGTGTTTCGCGCGGGGGTGGCGCCGTCACCTGATAGGCCGTGCCGTTGGCCTCCAGGCAATCATCGACACCGACGATGCCGGGCGTCGACGCTGCCGCGAGCGCGGCCAGCGCCCGCGCTTCGGCGAGAAAGCGGTCACGACCCCACACGAAGTCATCGACATGTTGAAGCGAACGCGGCAACACGTTGAGATCGCTACGTCGCGCCGCGATGTCGACCGGCAGGTATTCCTTCAGCGCAACGTCGCCTCCGCGCGCGGTGTCACGGGCACGGTAGGTGACGCCGGCGCGACCCAAACGCAGGACTTTACCGATCTGATAGCGTCCAACACGCGCGCCGGGTGTCAGCGTCTGCGGCGGGGTGCGACTGGATATACGCTTGGACGGCACGATGAATGGCTGCTCGCCGACCATGACTCCCCCCGGAAACGCAGCCATACACGACTCCGATTATCACTCGGGCGATCTTGCGTGCACGTGATCTTACCGTGGTCCGTCGACGCGCGATGCGCCAGCGTGGTCCGGCGCATCGCTTCCTCGCCTCACGTCTTAGAAGCAGAGATATGGCCGCACCTCTCACTCGTCGCCATTCTTCAATTAGAATCTCAAGACAACGAGGAGGCCGATTTACTCTACGTCTTAAGAATTGTTGATCGCTCGACACGGCAATTGTCGAGTTGACGCTGGCATATGTACTTTCCGCTTGCTTGCCATAAATGTTGAGCGCAATGTGAGCGTGTTCTCACGTCCGCATTATCGTGGTCAGCGCTCCAGCGTTCGGCGACACGCGTGCCAACCGAGGGGAACCGAATAGGTCGGGCAGCGCGCGTGTTTATGATCCTGCAATGATGCTTGTGTAGGGTTCGGGTGTTGTTGCCGCACGGCAGGCACCAGGGCTTTGGTATCTAGTAGTTCTGCATAAGAAGTGTGCATGCCAGCGCCTTGGCACACCGTGTGCGTACCAACTGAGTACTGCGACTATATCGGGGACTACAATGACGACGCCGGTGACGGGGACTGTGTGTCGTGGTCGAAACAACGCTGAACGAACACGCGTTGTTCTTGTCGATGATGACGATGCGTATCGCCGCATCATCATCGCCAAATTCGCCCACCATGGTATCGAGGCCATCGGCCTCGCCAATGGCCACGATCTGCTGAATCACTTTGCCGGTGACGGCAGTGGTGAGGTGATTACGTTGGACTGGACGCTGCCCGACGTGTCGGGAATCGATCTGCTGGTGCGGCTGCGTCACCGCGGTGTGCGGTTGCCTGTCGTTTTCCTGACCGGCAATGCGTCCGTCAGGCGCGAACGCCTCGCACTCGACCGCGGCGCCGTCGACTTCGTCGGCAAATCGCGCGGCGTCGCGATCCTGGCGCAGCGCATCCACCGTATCGTCCTGCTGGCCCGGCGCACACCCGCGACCCAGGCCGAGGAAACCATCCGGTGTGGCCCGCTGCTCCTGCGGCCACACATCTGCCGCGCCTATTGGAAGAACGTCGACATCAACCTGACCTTGAGCGAATTCAAGGTCGTGCAGTTGTTGACGTCGAGAATGGATGAGTATGTCTCGCCCCGCGAGATCTACGACTGCATGCACTATGCCGGCTTCATCGGCGGCACTGGTGAAGAGGGCTATCGCACCAACGTACGCTCGGCGATGCGGCGCATCCGCCGTAAATTCCACTTGCTGGATCCGGGGTTCGACGTGATCTCGACTTTGCCGATCCGGGGATATCAGTGGAGCGGCAGCGTCTTGGCCGGCATATCGAAGGAAAGAGTTGAACCCGACCGACGGCCGCGGCTGGATCGCCCGATGGTACGGCAGGCCGACATCGCTGTCCCGATCGGACCGGCAGAATAGATCTTAACCTCCCTCCCCACGCGCGTGGGGAGGGAGACATCAGGAAAACGCCGGCATCTCGGGATCGAAAGGGATCATGAGAGTCTTGCCCGCGGCCATGACGGCGCCGCCGCGCCGGGTACCGCGCGTGATGTTGGGCCATTTGTTGAGGAAGACCGGCGGCAGTTCGCGGCCGTCCGGCAGCGAGAGCCAGATGCGCAGCAGGTGGCGCTTGCGCGTCGGATCGGGCCAGTCCTCGAACGCCGTGCGCGAGTGGAAAATCAGGTGGTTCTGCAGGAACTGGATGTCGCCGGGCTGGAACGGGATGCGCAGGCAGAATCGATCGTCCCCACAGATGTCATAGAACATCGCGATCGCAGCGTGCTGACGCGCCGTCATGGCAGGGGCGTCGGCGAAGCGTCGTGCCGAGTTGATATACTGAGGCAGCGGCCCGTAACTGGAGAACTGCCCGTTGTGCTGCGTGAAGACCGGCATGGCGAACCACGGTGCCTTGCCCGGCGGCACTTCACCCCGGCGATCGATCACGACCGGCTCGTAGAGCGCGGCACAAAGATCGGGCGCCCGGCGCAGCATCTCGTCATGTACGGCAATCGCGCTCACGATCGCGCTCTGGCCGCCGCTCTTGGCCGTGCGCACGCACAGCAGGCCGACGACGTCGCAGGAATCGGAATGGAACGCCAGTTCGGCCGTGCTCTGGGTCAGGCGCTTGTTGACGTCCTGGGCCGTGTCGCCGACGTCGATGACATGGCCGATCAGGTGCCCGTTGCGGTTCTGCGGAACCGGATCACCAATATGGCGGGCGATGCCCCAGTAGATGCGTAACTGAGTCTCCCGGTCGTACCGATCGACCGGCAGACAGCGCACATAGCCAAAGCCGATGCCGTCCTTGATGGCGGCGCGCAGCCGCCGCAGGCGCACCGCCAGTGTCGGCAAGGGAAAATCATCCGCCTCGATGTCCGGGATGCGTCGACCGCTGTCGTGCGTGCGATGGGCCGCGTCGTCGATCTCGCGGATATCGTCTGGCGTGAGGTGGAGGATCCAGTCGTCGCGCCGATGCAGATCGGCGGCCTGCCAGGCCGAGGGGCCACCGATCGGGGTGAAGGATTGGACGGCATCCATGGTCGGCTCCGTTGTCGCCGCAGTTTCCCCGGGAGCGCGGGCGTCCCGCCCGCATCAAGCTTCGCCTGACATGAGCGGGCCAGAGGCCCGCGCTCCCAGGCTTGACAGTGCTATCCTGCGAGCGAGTCTCTCATAAGAGAAGCTGTTGCATCTCATGCCGTGCATAAGCGAAACTTTGGCATGCGCGACATCAAGCTCGACCAGATCCACGCCTTCACGCAGGTCATAGAGCTCGGCAGTTTCTCGGCGGCGGCCGAGCGACTGCAGCTCAGCCAGCCGGCTGTCAGCCTGCAGGTGCGTCAGCTCGAGCGACGGCTGGGCGTGCGCCTGATCGAACGGGTGGGCAAGCGCGCGACGCCGACCAGCGCCGGCATGGCGCTGGTCGAGCATGCGCAGCACATCGAAGCGGCCGTTACGGCGGCACTGGAAGGGATCGCGCCGCATGCCCGGGGCGCGCTGGGGCGGGTGCGGATCGGCACTGGCGCCACGGCGTGCATCTACCTGCTGCCGCCCGTGCTGCGCGACCTGCGGCGGCGGTTCCCGACACTCGATATCGCGGTGACGACCGGCAACACCGGCGACGTGCTGCGGGCACTGGAAGCCAATCAGCTCGATGTCGGCCTGGTCACTCTGCCGGCACCGGGCCGCATGTTCGAGGTGATCCCCGTGCGCGATGACGCCTTCGTCGTGGTGGCCGCGGCCGACGACGGACGGTTGCCCAGCCAGGCAACGCCGGCGGCGCTCGCCAAGCTGCCATTGGTGCTCTACGAGACGGCCGGCCACACGCGCCGGATCGTCGATGCCTGGTTCGCGCGCGCCGGCGTGCGGCTGACGCCGGTCATGGAGCTGGGCAGCGTCGAGGCGATCAAGGAACTGGTCGCCGCCGGCCTGGGCTGCGCCGTGCTGCCGGGCATGGCAATCCGCAAGGTCGAGCGTCTGCCGATCGTCGCGCGTCCGCTGGTGCCCCGGCTGCAGCGCAAGCTGGCACTGGTCGTGCGTCGCGACAAGGTCGTCGGCCGTGGCCTGCGCGAGGTGATGACGGCGATCCGCCGCCTGGGGTGAGGCGGGCAGGGCACGTCGTTCCCGGGCAACCTTCCGCATATCGCTGGCGTTAAGGGGCCACCGGACAGGGGGAGGCCGATGCGCGTCAGTCTGGTCTATAATTCCAAACCGGGCGGTGCGGCGCATTCCGGCAAGGAGCTCAAGGCGCTGCTGCGTGAGTCCGGCTATGCCGTGGCGCACTGCGTCGACAGGAGGAGCAGCTGGAAGGCGCTGCTGAAGGATCCCGGCGATCTGGTCGTCGTTGCCGGCGGCGATGGGACGGTGGGAAAAGTCGCAGTGGCGTTCGCTCAGCGCGACGTGCCCATCGCGATCCTGCCCACCGGAACCGCCAACAACGTCGCCCGGATGCTGGGTATCGAGGCTGCTTCATCGGAGGAGCACATCGCCGGGTGGACCCGTGCAAGCCGCCGCACATTGGATGTCGGTGTCGCAAGCGGTCCCTGGGGCAGGTCGGCTTTCATCGAAGGTGTCGGCTTTGGGCTTCTGGCCTCGGCCATGGCCCAGCTGCACGCGCAGGATAAGCACAGCGACGCCAAGCGTGACGACCAGGCCTTCAAGCTGTATCGCGACCGGCTGGCCTTGAAGGCGTTGGCGACCAGCTATCGGCCGATGGCCCTGAGCGGGGCCGTGGATGGCGTCGGTTTCTCCGGCGAATACCTGCTGCTCGAGGCGTTGAATATCCGTTCGGTGGGGCCCGCGATCGAGCTGGCACCCGACGCCGAAGCGGATGATGGCCTGCTTGATCTTGCCATGGTGCCGGTGGACCGGCGCGAAGACTTCATCGACTACCTGACGGACAGGCTTCAGGGTGTCGACACGCCGCCACCGGTCGATGTGCGCCGCGGGCGTTGTCTGACCTTGGTCGCCAACAGGCATGATGCCCATATCGACGACCGGCTGTGGCGTGCCGCCGCCAAGCCGCCGGCGGTTTCACCCGACGTCGAGATCAAAGCGCAGTCGCAAGCCGTGACGATCCTGGTGCCACGACAGTGGCGCGATGATGCATCCAGACCGCTCACCCTGGCGACGCCGGCGCTGGTCGAGGCTTGATCAAGGCCGAGAATCGTGCCGGTCGGATCACCAGTGTGTTGCGTAGTTGTGGCCGCGGTTCTGGCACACATTCTGGTTGCCGGCGTAGCCTGGGCAGGCACACGCCGAGCAGCGGCCATAGCCCTGCGCGACCGGCGCTTCGCCCCCGGTGGCGGCGGTGGTGCACTGCGGACACGCAGCGGCTGCGGTCGGCGCGGCAACGGCGGCAAAGAGGTAGGGAAGGGCGCCGCGGCGCGTCAGAGGTTTGAGAATCGGAACCTCCCTCGTTTGGGTTCCAACAGCTTAGCGCCGGGTACGGCAAGCGAGGGCGGGGCATCTCGGGAATCGCGGGTCCTGGCAGGAGACGCTAGGTCGGGCAGGGAACTTCTTGCTCGGCGGCCTCGGCAAACAAGGCACCTCTCGTTCGCTCTTCTTCGCCGGCCGATGCATTGCCGTCGCTGGGATATGCGATGAAGACGACATCACCCGTCGGCGTGATGCTGAGAACACGCCTGACTTCGCCGCTTCTGGTCTGATAGCACTGGTTCACCAGGATCTTTGTGAAAGGTATCGTCATGGGCGCACTCCACTGGCCGTTCAGTGCTGGCTGGGGCGGCACAACGGTTGGGATATAACGGTCGAGCAAGACAGTCGTTGCGTCCGCCGCTGCCGATGAGATCAGTCAGCCCGCGAAGCCGCCGATCTCGTCCAGACGCTTGCGGAACAGCCGGGCATTCAGGAGCGTGGTGAATCCGAACACCAGTTGCCGGTCGGAGCGGGCGATCAGGTAGCGGCCGAACGTGAGCGAATCGGCTGCTGCCTTCAGCATCTCCAGCCGCGCCGGGTCGCTGGCGATCTCGTCCGGTATGTCCACGGTGGCTTCGTACAACGCCGGTTCCCCCCTGACCTTTGCGCCGCGTGTCACCGGGACCGGTGGCGATGCAACAACGGCAGGCGCATCTGCGCGTCGGTCCGCGGGCTGGCGGCGACGCCCACCATCCCGTTCTTGAGCGACACGGTGCAGACGAGTCGCTGGCATGCTTCGCTCACCAATGGATTGATGCACCCCAGCTGTTCCTCGATCTGCCGTGCGGTCGTGAAGCGCACCTCGTGCGAGGGGCGGCAATGGGTGCAGAGCAGGCGCAGCTCCTGGCCGCCGGCGTACAGACCGCGCACGCGCAGCGGCTCACCGCGGCGGTCCATGAACAGGCGCGACGCGAAGCGCAGTGTGACCTTGGCGCCGGCGGCGCCACAGCAGCCGCAGCGCAGCGGTACATCCGACAGGCGGCGCTGCCCGTACGCTTCAACCAGGCCACGCGGGTCGATCTTCGAGACGCGGCCGCAGGCGCCACAGGCGATGTCCACCATGGCGCCGCTGGCGGCGACCTCGCGGACCAGACGTGAGGCTTCGGTGCTCATGGCAGGGAACATAACAGGAACATCGAATGCCGTCGAATCGCTCAACGACTTGTGTCGAGAATCGACCTCGGCCCTCAAGGGATTGATCAGGATAGGGAAATAGCGGCGATTTCCCCGCAAAAAGAAAAGCCCGCCACGGATGCCGGGCGGGCCAGTCGAACGTTTGGGTGACCTAGAGAGCCTGCCGATGCACCAGAACGCCGTGCATCAGCCGGCGAGCGGACAATGGGCGTTGGCATCCGGCATCACAAGCGAAGAGCGGTCCGATCTGGATGGGATGTCCGGTCTCGCAGTCAAGCTCACGGTGTCCTCAGCAGCCGCGCACTGGCCGCGACGCCGACCAGAAGCAGCACCAGCGCCATGAACGCGATGGACAGGCTCGTGGCATGCGCGCCCCAACCGATCAGGACCGGGCCGGCCAGGATGCCGGCATAGCCCAGTGTCGTCACGGCCGGCACCGCCGCGCTCTCGGGCATCGTCGTTTGCCGGCCGAGCGCGCTGTAGAGCACGGGCACCACGTTGGAGCAGCCGGCGCCGACCAGCGCGTAGCCGGCCAGAGTCGCCTCCCACGCCGGTACGACCGTGGCGAGCGCCAGCCCGGCGGCGGCGCACAGCGATCCCAGCACGACCACGCGCGCGCCGCCCAGCCGATGCACGACGATGTCGCCGCCCAGTCGGCCCACCGTCATCGTGGCGGCGAAGGCGGCGTAGCCGAGCCCGGCCTGTGCCGGCGCAACATCGCGCAGCGTGGTGAGGAATACCGCGCTCCAGTCGAGCATCGCGCCTTCGACCAGGAACAGGATGAAGCACAGGATGCCGATCGCCAGCACCACGCCGTGCGGCAGGGCAAAGGCGGTGCCGCCGGTGCTGCCGTAGGGCAACAGGGATGGTGCGGCCACCAGCAGCGCGGCGAGGATCAGCGCCACCATGCACGCCGTGGCGCCCAGCGGCGACAGGCCCAGGCTCAGCAGGCCGCTCATGCCGCCGGCGCCGACGATGCCGCCCAGGCTGAACAGGCCGTGGAAGCCCGACATCATCGGCCGCCGGCTGGCGCGCTCGACGATGACGGCCTGGATGTTCGCCACGCAGTCCACCGCGCCCACCGCGGCGCCGAAGCTTACCAGCGCCGCCGCCAGCAGAAGGGGGCTGGTCAGCACCGCGAGCAGTGGCAGCATCAGGCAGATCAGCACGGTCGCCGCCACCAGCACGATCCGGCAGCCCCATCTGGCTGCAGCGATGCCGGCCAGCGGCATGGTGACGATCGAGCCGGCGCCGATGCAGAGCAGCAGCAGGCCCAGGTTGCCGGCATCGAGGTTGCCGCGCGCCTGTGCGAACGGCACCAGCGGCGCCCACGCCGCAATGCCCAGGCCTGCGGCCAGGAAGATAAGGCGGGTCGACAGTTGCTGGCGCGCCAGCGCCGGGGAAGCCACCACTGCAGGAACCGGCACGTGCACGCAGGCCTTCGGTTGAACGAACGACCTCGACTATGTCGGACGTGCCGCGGCTTTCACAAGAGGCGGTGTCAGTCGCGTTTCGCCGGCGCCGTTGATGCCATGGTCCGCACTGTCGCGGACAGGAACATGCCCAGCACCACGCCGGCGTTGAGACACACAAGGCAGAGCACGATCGTCATGACGCCCGTGTAGAGCCGGCGCGTGCGCCTGTCGATGGCAAGACGAGCCAGAACGGACCAAGTGCGCTATGCTGCAGTGAAAAAGGACGCAGCCATGGCCTCCCGCGTGACAACAGCGATGTCAAAAGACGCGATGGCGATCCGCCTTGTGCGCCGCGAGGACCGTGCCGACTGGATGCGGTTGTGGACGGCCTACCACGCTGATGGTCGCAGCAGCGCGCCGGCGGTGCCGGACATGCTGACGGAGGCGACCTGGAACGGGTTCTTTCACGGGCACGAGCCCATGGAAGCGCTGGTGGCAGAGCAGGCGGAGCGCATCGTCGGCTTCGCGCATATGGTTTTTCACCGCAGCACCAGCGCCACCGGCCTGGTCTGCTTCCTGCAGGATCTGTTCGTGGATGCGTCGCTGCGTGGCAAGGGTGTCGGCCGCGCCCTGGTCGAGGCGGTCTACGCCAACGCGGATGCCGCCGGCGCGGCGCGCGTCTACTGGCACGTACTGGAAAAGAACACGGCAGCGCTGCGTTTGTATGGCAGCGTTGCCGCGCGCTCAGGCCACGTCGTCTACAGCAAGGATTTGCGGCGCCCCGCCGGAGGCAGCCGCAAGACGCGCTAATAGCTGCTGTAGTACGCCGGGTGATAAGGCTCGCGGTAATAGTAATAGGTCGACGACGGGTAGTAGTAGGCCGTCGACGGATAGACCACGCGCGCTGGTGCCGGCGCATACACCGTGCGTTCCGTCGTCTCGGTACGAACCGTGCAGGCCGCCAGCGTTGCACCCAAGACGACCGGCAACACCATCAGCGACAATCGGGTGGGTCTCATGACCGCCTCCTTCGGATCAAGCCGCAAATAGGTAACGAGCCAGGCGCGGGCGGCGTTGCGAGGCAATTCCATGGCGCGGTGAAGGCGCGATGCCTCAATTGTGAAGATGGTGGCGACGCGGCCTCACCCTGTCGGGTGACGCGCTTCCGGCGCCTGCGACGTACCTTCGACGGCAACTCCAAGTGAAGCGCCGCAGCAGTTGCTGAAGGAGCATCCATCCATGGATATCGCATGACCCTGGCGGATACGTCCTTGATGGTCTTCTCGGCCTTCAGCGGGGTGCGCCTGATCTCGTATTTGCCTCAGATCGTCAAGGTGGCGCGCGATACCAACGGCGCGACGGCGATCTCCTACACGACGTGGGCGCTGTGGACGGGCTGCCACATGTCGACCGGCGTTTACGCGGCCATCAATCTTGGCGATCACCTGCTGGCCGCCGCCAGCGGCCTCTATGCCCTGTGCTGCGTGCTGGTGATCGGCATGACGGTCGGCAAGCGTCACCGACTTCGCCTGCGCCGCGAGAACGCCGGCACGGCACCATCGCCGGCTCATGGATGATGCGGCAGGCTCGGCGTCAGCAGGCCAATCGATGTCATCAGGCGCGCCAGGTCGGCCTGCCGGGCGGCGCCTGTCTTGGCGAACACCCGCCGCAGGTGCGTCTTGATGGTGTTGCTTGACAGCCCGAGATGGTCGGCCGTCTGCGGAACGGTCATTCCCGATGAGGCCACAAGGGCGACCTTGGCCTCGGCCGCCGTCAGATCGTAGGCATTCATCAACCAGGCGACGGGCGGCCTGGCGTTGTCGGTCGGATCGATGAAGAACAGCAGGACGGCCGCATCGGGCAGGCCGATGTCGGTGAACCGTTCGATATCCCGGCCGCGCACTGAAGACACCAGGACCGTCAGCGGCCGGCCATCATCGGGCCGCGGCAGACTCGTGGCGCCGCCGACCATGTCGTGCAGTGCGGCACCGATGAGCTTGCCGAGCTGTTGCGCCTGTCGCGGCGCGTTCGCCTCGATCCGCGCGTGGCGCAAGCGGAAGGCACCCGATGTCGAGTCGAGCCGTCGTGCGGCAGCATTGGCGTAGACGACCTGCGCGCGCCGGTCGAGCAGGACCACGCCGACCGTCAGGTGGTCGAGCACGTGATGCTCCGCGCGCTGCAGGGCCCGGTAGGCGTCGAGACGAAACCCGAGCGTGATCGAACGGCGCAGGTGCGGCATGAGCCCTTCGAGAAGGCGCCGCTCCTGCGGACCGAACGGACCCTGCCGCGCGGCGCGGCAAAGGTTGAACGCAGCGCGAAAGTCTTCCTTGGCGGCCAGGGCGATCATGGCGTTGTGCGCGACATCCTGCGGCGCCAGGACTTCGTCGAAGAATGCCGTCGAACGCAATGCCGACAGCGGCACGACATCGTCGGAAAGGACGATGTGGCCCACGGGTTGCGGCTCCATGGCCTCCGACCAGGGATTGCGCATATGGCGCTCCTGGTAGGCGCGGTTGCACGCCGGATCCAGCCGGCCATTGTAGTCGAAATAGACCCTGCTCGCCGTCATCGACTGGCCGAACAGAACGCCGCCCTGGCTGTTCGTCAGGTCGGCGATCTGGGTCAATGCGAGCCGCCACACGTCGGGCTCGGTGGCGGCGTCGTAGATCAGGTCCAGGAGCTTTTCTGTCGGCCGCGTTGAGAGCATCGGTCCTCGCGCTTCGCCCGCACGACGATAGGAAAGCCTGCGGGTGATGCGAAGCGGACATAGAAGGACAAATCAGGACACCCGCCGACGGTGCACGCCCCTACGTCCTATTGCAAATACCACGCCGGCAAATACCGGGCCGTCATTGCACCAGCGTCAGAAGGGGCCGGTCGCTGGGACGGGCAGCGGCGGCATCGAGGTGGAAGCCCAGGCGATCGACGAGCGCGCGAAAGGCACGTTCACCGTGGAGAGCGTTGAAGGCTGGATCGATGAGCAGGTTCAGCACCGCCGACTGGCGCCGCTCGAAAGCCTGGCGCAGGCAGTCCACCGCCGCCGTGGCGTTGCCGGCGATTGCCTGAGCCTGCGCCAGCTCATAGGCCGCCGATTTGGCTTCGCGTACGAGCCTCTTGCGTTCGGCCAGCATCGCTTGGGCCATGGTCGCCCGGCCACCCCGTTCGAAGGCGTGCTGGCCGGCCTCGGCGACAGCTTGGGCCGCCGTGTCACCGCGCAGCGAAGCGGCGCGCAGCGCAGCCGCCAGGTAGGCCGCGTCGTCGCCTTGCGCCAGGTGGATCACGGCAAGATAGGCCTGCGGCGGCAGGAAGTCGGGCGACGCTGTGGCGAGCTGTGTCAGCACCGCGATGGCATCGGTGCGGCGGCCGGCATGGAACAGGATGCGCCCTTTGTTGGCGAGCACCGAACGGTGGGTCGGATCGAGCGTCTGCGCCACGTTGATCTCGACCAGAGCATCATCGAAACGGCCCATATGAAGCAGGGCGAGCGCGTAGCGGTGGTGGGCGACCGATGACGCCGGATCGAGCTGCAGGGCGCGTTTGAACGCCGCCAGGGCCGCCGCGATGTCCCAGACGCCGTAGAACAGGACGTCGCCCAGCAGGCTGTGCGCCTCGGGCAAGGTCGCATCCAGTGCGATGGCGCGTTCGACCGCGGTCCGGGCGCGGCCATAGGCCTCGTCGTCCGACATCAATGTGAAGCGCCGCAGCTGCGTGTAGCAGGTGGCCAGTCCGACGAAGCTTGCGGCATCATGCGGATCGACCGCGATGGCTTGCGTGAAATGGTGCAGCGCCCGTTGGAAGCCCTCGGCCGTCTGCATGTTGAGATAATACATGCCGGCGAGATAGAGCTCGCGGGCCTGCGGGCCGGCAACCGGCGCCGTGGCAGGCGGTTGCGGCAGCGACTCCATCGCTGTACCGGGCGGCGATGACCCGTCCTGGCGCAGCCAGGCGGTCAGTTCGTTCGCGAATCCGAAGACCTTGGTGCCGCCGCGACCCGGTACCCGACGGACCGGCAGGCCGCGCGTCAGTGCCCAGCGTTTTACCGTGCGTTCGTTGCGGTTGAAGAAGAAGGCGATCTCCTTCCATCCGTTGAGGCGTCGATCGGCGCTCCCGTTATCGGTGGTCCCCATCGTCCCTGCTTCCGCGTCTATCCGCGCGATATCAACGATACGCGAAAAGGGCTGTCGATTCACGCTCGGCGCGGGTGGATGCGGTCACGATCGACGGAGGCGCAGATGTCCGTCACCACAGGGTGGGCACGAGAGAGACCACCAGCAGGCCGGCCATCGACCCGTTGAATGCCTGGCGGGCACGCCGACTGCACAGGAAACGGGCAATGGCTGCCCCAAATGCCGCCCATACCACCACTGACAGGAAGCATGCCGCTGCCAGTACGCTGGCGATCACTGACGTCTGCACCAGCACGTTACCGCCGACGGTCGTATATGCCGCCAGCGCCCCCACCGTGGTCACCCAGCCTTTGGGGTTGATCCAAGTAAAGAGCACCGCTTCGATGAACGTGATCGGCTTGGCACGCGTTGCGCTGCTGCCGGCGTCGGCGCGCGCGATGCGCCAGGCGAGATAAATCAGATAGCCCACGCCGGCGTATTTCAGCACCGCATGCAGGCGTGGCTCGGCCTGGATCAGGCCAGCGAGACCGAACCCTGCCGCCATGATCATGAAGCCGAAGCCCAGCGTTATGCCCATGATCTGCGGGATCGTGCGGCGGAAGCCGAAATTCGCGGCCGACGCCGTCACCATGACGACGTTCGGGCCCGGGGTCAGGCACATGGCGGCGGCGAACAGGACCAACGGCCCAAGCAGGATGCTCTCGTCCATGTTTGCGACGTCCTCTGTCAGCCAACATCAACTCGTGGCACGATGCGCTCCGGCGGTTTTGCTGCAACTACCTCACGAGTACTGATGACGCGCGACACGACATTCGCGACCCGGCTGAAGTGGTGGCGCGAGCATCATGGGCTATCGCAGTTGGCGCTGGCCGGCCGCGCCGGCGTTTCCCAACGCCACCTGAGCTTTCTCGAGCTGGAGCGCGCCTCGCCCAGCCGCGAGATGGTCGATCGCCTGGCGACTGCTCTCGGCATATCGCTGCGCGAGCACAATGCACTGCTGCTGGCGGCCGGCTTCGCGCCGCAGTGGCATCAGCGCGATCTTGCTGCGCCGGACCTGGCCGAGGTGGCGAACGCGCTCGATTACATGTTGGCGCAGCAGGAGCCGTACCCGGCCGTCGTGGTCGACCGTCACTGGAACCTGCTCAAGAGCAACGAAGGTGCCGTGCGCCTGGTCGAGTTCCTTGTCGGGCCCATCGCGCCGGGCCCGTCCATCAACATGGCCGATGCGCTGGTGGCGCCCGACGTGCTGCGGCCATACCTGATCAATTGGGCCGAGGTCGTGCGCCACTTCATCCGCAGCGTCGAGGCCGATGCCGCTGCCGACGGCCTGATCGAGACGGCAGCCCTGCTGGAACGCTTGCTGGGCTACAAGGGCGTTCGCGCGGCGCTCGCCATGGCATCGGACAAGGCCGACAACGGCCCGGTGCTGGCGATGCATTTCCGCAAGCGCGACATATCCCTGCGTTTGTTCACCACCATCGCCACCCTGGGCACGCCGCAGGACATCACCTTGCAGGAGTTGCGTATCGAGTGCTTCTTCCCGATGGACGAGGCGACGGCCAGGTGCCTGCGAAGCTGGGCCGATACGGCGGCGCAACCGTCCCGGGCGTAGCCAGGGACGGGCCATTGTCATCGCATTTTAACATCCCGGCTCTAGCACACAGACATCCCCGCGGGCCGGTTGGAGCAGAACCATGGACACGCCAGACAAGCACGTTAACGGGAAGGATTGGCTCGAGGCCGAACTCGCCGACACGCTCGACGAGGACTATGAGCTCGAACTGTCCGAACCGGCGCTGTCGCTGGAAATCGCCAAGATCTACAAGGCGTCTCATCCGCCCTCGATCGAGCGCCATGAGTATTTCCGCCAGCTCCTCACACTGCAGTCGGAACTGATCAAGCTGCAGTCGTGGGTATCGCATACCAAGTCGAAGGTCGTCGTCGTCTTCGAGGGCCGCGATTCCGCCGGCAAGGGCGGCGTGATCAAGCGCATCACCCAGCGCCTCAACCCGCGCATCTGCCGCGTTGCGGCATTGCCGGCGCCGACCGATCGCGAAAGAACCCAGTGGTACTTCCAGCGCTACGTGTCGCACCTGCCGGCCGGCGGCGAGATCGTTCTGTTCGACCGCTCCTGGTACAACCGCGCCGGCGTCGAACGCGTGATGGGCTTTGCGACGCACGAACAGGTCGAAGCCTTTTTCAACGATGCGCCGGACTTCGAGCGCATGCTGGTGCGCGCGGGGATCAAGGTGATCAAGTACTGGTTCTCGATCACGGACCAGGAGCAGCAGATGCGCTTCCTGATGCGCATCCACGATCCCATGAAGCAATGGAAGCTGAGCCCGATGGACCTGCAGTCCCGCGTGCGTTGGGAGGACTACACCAAGGCCAAGGAGGAGATGCTGGCCCGCACCAACATCCCCCAGGCGCCCTGGTACATCGTCGAGGCCAACGACAAGAAGCGCGCACGCCTGAACTGCATGGACCATCTGCTGCAGCAGTTCCCCTACACCGACGTGCCGCACGACGAGATCAGCTTGCCCGACCGCATCTTCAATCCCAGCTACGACCGCCAGACCCTGCCGGCCGAACTGTACGTGCCGCAGAAATATTGACGGTCCGCCGTTTCAGTCCTCCCGGCAGAGCAGGCAGGCCGCCACAGCGCACGGCTGCTGCAAAATGGCCCGTCAGCGCGGCAGCTATATTACCGCTGTTAACCAATGCTTGGTCAGAACGGCGACAGACGTCCATGGCCACAATGTGATTACTTTCCCGCAACCTGCCCGCGCGTGTAGGTATCGGCCGATACGGGGACCGGGGGCGTATATGAGCAAGGCATTTCTTGTGAAGCGGGGCTTTGAAGTCCGCTATCGGCACGTCTGGTACGGGGAGGGCGTGCGGGTCATCATCGACGAAGGCGACCACATCGAGGTGTTTGCCCAGGGCGCCGACGGCAAACCGGCGCTTCAACTCGACCGCCACGGCTATGAAACTCTCAATCCGGTGGCGCCGCCGCGCGGGCTGAGAATAGACACGACACAGGACTACGGCGCCGTCGCCTGAGGCCGCGCTATCGCCTGTCCGCCGCGCGGGCCAGACAGTCGTTGTAGGCGGATGTGCCGGGCTGATAGCCACGTGCCTGGCAGCCCTCGGCGGCACCTGCTGGCGCCACGACCGTCTTTTCATGGCTGACGGAACAGGCGCCAAGCAGCGCGCATGCCACTACGATCGCGCCAAGGCGTTTCAGCATCGAAGCCTCCTGATCGAGATTTGAGCAGTACCTGCACCTGAGCGTCCGGCCGTACTCAAGGTTGCTGTTACCGACGGCGTGATGCGACGGCTGCTGGCCTCATGGCGATGTACGCGCGGACTTTGTCCACCGTGATACCGACCGCGTCGACGGCGCTCATGATGCCGGAAACGTCGGCCTCGAGCTCCCTGGCCCAGAATCTTACTTCCTGTACGTCGCCGACATCGATGGATCGCATGTCGGCCTTGGCCTTTGACGTCCGGCGGTCCGTCGAAGGACCGGGTTGCAGAGCCGCCACGGGATCACTGGCCGGGAACGTATCCATCAGAGCCTGGTCAAGGTGGGCGTCGTCAAGAAGGCTAGCGTAGCGTCGTCTCGGCTGGCGTCTCATGGGTGGCCTCCGGATGCGGTTGCCGGCATTCGGGTGAGCGGCTGGCTGCCGCGTTCACCTCGCCACCACTTGTCGTGTCCATGACGCCGGGTTTGGCAGCGGAATGCCATCCTGAGAACGCCAGCACCCGCGTGTCGTTGCGTGTGATGCAGCGGTGCGCGCAGTCAGGCAAGCGGCCGTATCCACAGCGCCGGAACCCCGTTGCAGCGCCATTCTGTCACGAAAACGAAAACATTAAGCTGTGAAGGAATGGCCGGCGATACTTGTCATTTTCCGTTGGAACGACCAACTTCGGCTTGGCAGTTTGGGGACTAGCCCTGCGTGGTATGCGCTCACTCCACAACGGACCTTTCCCATGATCACACGCACTTTCAAGACACCCGCCGAGTGGGGCATCGGTCCCGGCCCGGCGAGACTGTACTCGATCGATGGTGCTCTCAGCGCCGTCGACATGTGGCTCGGACTGACGCCGTTGCGGCCTGAAACCAGGCGCGAGCGCGAACTGATGCTCACGCTGCGCGATCTGCTCGCGGTCATACCCGCCAATGCGGGGACAGCCGATCTTCTTTCGGCGAAGCGGGCGATCAAGGGCATGGTGAAGTACGCGCGCAGCCGCGAAGCCTCTAGCGCACGCATCGACTCCCACATCAGCCGGGGAACGAACGCTGCAAGGCGAGCTGTTGGCAGGAACAGAATGATTTGAATGTCGCCGCTCACGTTGGGAATCCTGAAGCATCACGGCGGGCGTCGACTGCTTTTGCCCCGGACAGTGGACACAGCCCATACAAAGGGCGCCGAACGGGTCACAGACGGCTGACCGCGGCACAGAGCGCCGCGGGCGAGTTGCACACGAGCAACCCGCTCGCGGGACAGTGGCGGTTCTCTAGACTAAAACCGCAGGGTGAGGCTGCCCTTGACGGCGTGGTCCTGCGCGCTGCTGGCAAACTGGCCGCTGTAGGTGAAGCCGAACTTGGCGTAGCTGGTCACGTCGATATCGACGCCCGCTTCGACGATCAGGCTGTCGCGCGCAATCGGCACACCGACGACAGTGAAGGGACTGCCGCCGGCACGGAAGGCGAGGCGCTGTTCCGGCGTCACGTCGCCGAAGGCATGGCGCCAGCCCAGGGTGCCGCGCAAGGTCACGGCCGTCTGATCAGACGGCGCGGTCACGGTGGCGGCGGCGCGCAGGCCCAAGGTGCTGAAACCCATGTCGAAAGCCTGGCGACGACCGGTGAGGGCGGCGGCACCGCCGGACTCGTTGATGCGATCGCTGCGGTAGTTGACCCAGGCCAGCCCGGCAAAGGGCTCGAATGCAATACGCTCCAGCGTGATGGCGTAGCCGACTTCGCCGAACACCTGGGTGGTGCGGGCGCTGTAGTCGGCCTTCAGGCGATCGACGACGCCGGGGAAGGTGACGCGGCGCGTGGTGCTGATATCGTGCCACGTGAAGCTGGCGCCGGCACGCAGGCCGAGCGCACCGAACTGTCCGCCGCCATAGAGGGCGACGTGATAGTTGTCGCTGTTGCCCGACGAGGCGCGGCTGTCGACGTCAAAGGAGGCGCGGGTGTAGCCGGCGGCAAGGCCGACGCGCCAGGTGCGATCGACGGTGGCATCGACACCGATCAGGAAGCCACCGAGGGAGCGGCTCAGCGTGCCGGCATTGCCATCGCCGCTGCGCTTGCCCCAGGCGCCGAT
>Ga0187894_10000884_pt1 | contig 40105 bp, 33 predicted proteins | sample GBC1701081metaG_FD_136650 | JGI IMG/M metagenome (GOLD analysis project Ga0187894, IMG submission 136650) | White microbial mat communities from a lava cave in the Kipuka Kanohina Cave System on the Island of Hawaii, USA - GBC170108-1 metaG ... | reverse complement strand
GAGTTGAGTCTTGTTCGCCTCATTGTTGAACTTCTAAAGAAAGAAAAAGAACTTTGGACGCTACTAAACATCCAGACAAAACTCAACTTAAACGCGAGGTTATAAAATGTGTCCAGACTTCAGGTATTTTGTGTTAGTTTAATTTGTCGCAGAAAAATTTTTCCAACGGGGACGATTTTGTTCGTAAGATGTAATTGATTTTTCATGGCGCAAAGTCAGACCAATATCGTCCAAACCTTCCAACAAACAGTAACGACGAAAACCCTCAATCTCAAAGATTGCCCGGAAATCCGTGTTGTCAAACACCTCACGATTCTCTAAATCAACCGTGAGCCTGTAACCTTGAATATCGGTAGCGCGTTTTATTAACTCCTCGATTTTGTTTTCCGAAAGGGTTAAGGGAAGCATCCCGTTTTTGAAACAATTATTACTAAAAATATCTGCAAATGACGGGGCGATGATTGTGCGAAATCCGTAATCTGCCAATGCCCACGGTGCGTGTTCGCGCGATGAACCGCAACCAAAATTTCTGCCCGTTACAAGAATGGTTGCGCCATTGTAACGGGGTTCGTTCAAAACAAACGATTTGTCAATCGTTCCGTCTTGTCTATAACGCCAGTCATAAAAAAGGCACTCGCCAAATCCCGTGCGTTCGATTCGTTTCAAAAACTGTTTTGGTATTATCTGGTCTGTGTCAACATTTGCACGCGGCAATGGCGCGACCAAACCTTTTTCAATGTTATATGGAATCATGCTTTGAAATCCCACCCGCGAACATCAACAAAATGTCCTTCGATTGCCGCCGCCGCCGCCATTGCAGGGCTGACAAGGTGTGTTCGTCCGTCGCGTCCCTGTCGTCCTTCAAAATTTCTGTTTGACGTTGAAGCACAACGCTCAAACGGTTTCAGAATGTCCTCGTTCATACCGAGACACATTGAACAACTTGATTCGCGCCATTCAAAACCCGCTTGGGTAAAAATTCTGTCCAATCCTTCTTTTTCGGCTTCGGCTTTTACTGTTTGCGAACCCGGTACAATCATCGCGCGAACACCTTCTTTTACCTTGTGACCTTTTGCGACACGCGCCGCATCCCGCAAATCCTCTATACGCGCATTTGTACATGAGCCTATAAAAACGCGGTCAATCTTTACGTCTTCGATTTTTTCGCCCGCAGTCAAGCCCATGTATTCAAGAGCGCGAACGTAAGCCGATTGGTCAATCTCTCTTGGTGCATCAGAAGGCGAAGGAATTTTATCTGTTATTGAAACAACTTGTCCGGGATTTGTTCCCCAAGTTACAAAAGGCGCGAATGTCGAAACATCCAGGTCAACGGTTTTATCAAACGTCGCGCCTTCATCTGTTTTCAAAGTTTTCCAATGCTCGACAGCCGCGTCCCAATCTGAACCCGTCGGCGCATAACGCCTCTCTTTCAAATAAGCGAATGTTTTTTCATCAGGTGCAACCATTCCGGCCCGTGCGCCCGCTTCAATGCTCATATTACAGAGCGTCATACGCCCTTCGATTGAAAGCGATGAAATTGCTTCGCCCGCATATTCAATAATGTAGCCGACTGCACCGTCTGCACCGATATGTCCGATGATGCCCAGAATTAAATCTTTTGATGTGACGCCAACTGGCAAAGTCCCGTGCGTTTTAATCAGCATGGATTTTGCTTTTGATTGCGGCAGGCATTGTGTGGCAAGAACCTGTTCGACTTCGCTTGTACCGATTCCAAAAGCAAGTGCGCCAAACGCCCCGTGTGTTGCGCTGTGGCTGTCGCCGCAAACAATGGTCATGCCCGGTTGAGTCAGACCAAGCTCAGGACCAACAACGTGAACAATTCCTTGTTCGATTGAATCGAGGTCAAAGAATTTTATTCCAAATTCTTTGACGTTATTTCTTAAAGTTTCAACTTGTTGAAGCGAAATCGGGTCTTTTATCGGAAGTGAACGTGAGTATGTCGGAACATTGTGGTCAACCGTCGCAATCGTCAAATCAGGACGACGAACTGTGCGACCAACCGCACGCAAACCATCAAACGCCTGCGGCGTTGTAACTTCGTGTATCAAATGTAAATCAATGTAGAGCAGAGCGGGTTCGCCCGTCGGCTGAACAACAACGTGATCATCCCAAATCTTGTCGTAAAGTGTTTTCATTAAAAATTAAAGTTTTGAGTCCCGCCTTCTGGCGGCTGTTTTTAGTTGCTAAAGCGTAGCCGCCTGAAGGCGGGACTCAAAGCTTATACCGCATGGTAAGCGTGGCGTCTGTCTGCGACCTCTGCGAGAACGTCAATGACGAGTTCGCCCATCTCTGATGTGCTTACAGTTTTATCAGATTTTCCTAAATCTTTTGTCCTATAACCTTGTTCAAGCACAAGGCGGATTGCTTCTTCCACGTCACGCGCTTCTTGTTCTAGTTTTGCTGTGTAACGAAGCAGCATAGCAACCGAGGCAATAGCTCCAATCGGATTTGCTATGTTCTTTCCTGCAATGTCCGGCGCAGAGCCGTGAACGGGTTCGTACAAACCAATTTCGCCGCCGATGCTTGCAGATGCCAGCATCCCAAGTGAACCTGTCAAAACAGCAGCTTCGTCCGAAAGAATATCACCAAACAAATTTTCAGTGAGAATCACATCAAAACTTTTCGGGTTTGTCACAAGGCGCATCGCACAAGAATCAACATAGATATGTTCTAGCTTAATTCTCGGATACTCTTTTGCGACTTCGCTTACAACATCGCGCCACAAACGCGAAGTCTCAAGCACATTTGCCTTGTCAACGCTTGTGACTTTCCGTTTGCGTTTCATAGCCGTTTCAAAAGCCACACGCGCAACTCTTTCGATTTCGCGTTCTGAATACCGCATTGTGTTGTGAGCTTCGTTTACAAATTCGTCTTTAACAAAGCCGCGTGGCTCGCCAAAATAAAGCCCGCCCAACAATTCACGTATGATTAAAATATCTGCGCCTGCTACGATTTCACATTTTAACGGTGAGCAGTTAGAAATTGCTTCGTAACAAATCGAAGGTCGAAGATTTGCGAATGAGCCAAGTGCTGTGCGTAACGTCAGCAATCCGGCTTCGCAACGCATTGAGCCGGTCAGATGGTCAAATTCGGGTGAACCGACTGCACCAAGCAGAACAGCATCACTGTCCATACACGCATCAAGTGTATCAACAGGTAAAGGCGAACCTTTTGTTTTAATCGCCACACCGCCAATAGGCATTTCCGTGAAATCAAAACGATGTCCGTTTTCATCTGCAACTTCTTGTAAAACGCGAACAGCTTGTTCCGTTACTTCCGGTCCAACGCCGTCGCCCGGTAGAACAGTTATTTTTAGTTTCATAGTCAAAAGTGTTTGGATAGAACAAAACCCAGCCGTAAGCCTAAAGGCGTCATGCTGGGGCAAAATTGGTTTATATTCCAAAGCCCGCGAACTGAACGAACTTAGTTGTTGGTCTTACAACTCTATAATCATTCACATTCACGGACTTATATGTTTTCAACGGTCGGCTTTTAAGGCTTTTTATTCCGCAAGCTTTAAGCGGTGAACCATTGTGTTGGTTCTGCATTCTTTATAAAAACTTCCGTACCTCTTACAGCAGACGGTAAGATTGAAATCAAATCCTGGTCGTAGATATTCTTCTTTTTGTCTGCAAGCTCGGTAAAGCTTTGATAGGTCGCATCAAGTTCTTGCCGGGAAAGCTCGAAACCAAGTTCATTGTAGCGTTGCGTCAATGCGTGACGACCCGAATGCTTGCCAAGAACTATGCTGTTTGACGGAACGCCAACTGATTCAGGCGTCATAATTTCGTAGCACAACGGATTGCTCAAAACTCCGTGCTGATGTATGCCCGCTTCGTGTGCAAATGCGTTTCGTCCGACAATTGCCTTATTCGGCTGAACGTCAAACCCTATGATTTCCGAAAGCATCTGGCTTGTAGGATAAAGAAGCGGCGCGATGATATTTGTTTTGCAGTTGATTCTGTCAGCGCGAACATTCATCGCCATCACAATTTCTTCAAGCGCGGCATTTCCCGCACGTTCACCGATTCCGTTAATTGTGCATTCAACCTGACGAGCACCCGCCGATATAGCAGAAAGACTGTTTGCAACCGCAAGACCCAAATCATTATGGCAATGTGCGCTGATAACTACATCTTTATCTTGTACGACACGTTCCTTGATAGTCTTGAATAGGTCATAAATTTCCCCCGGCGTTGTATAGCCGACAGTGTCAGGAATGTTAAGCGTTTTAGCACCAGCTTCGATGGCAACAGATAAGATTTTGCAAAGAAAATCTACATCACTTCGGGTTGCATCTTCGGCTGAAAATTCAACATCATCGCAAAACGAACTTGCGAGTTCGACAGCCTCTTGCGTCATCTTCAAAACTTCTTCACGTGACTTTTTGAGTTTGTATTGAAGGTGTATATCTGAAGTTGCAACAAACGTATGAATACGCGGTTTAGCGGCGTGTTTTAGCGCATCCCAAGCACGGCGGATGTCAATTTCAACAGTGCGTGTCAATCCCGCAACCGTTATGTTTTTACATTCAGCGGCGATTGCGGAAACGGCTTCAAAATCTCCGTCGGACGCAATCGGGAATCCAGCTTCGATAACGTCAACACCAAGCCTTTCAAGTTGACGTGCGAAGCGAATTTTCTCCTCTAAATTCATCGAACAACCAGGCGACTGCTCACCATCACGCAAAGTTGTATCGAAGATTGTAATTCTTTCAGGGTTGCTCATCTATGCCTCCTAAAGCTTTAGAAGGCGTAATGCTAAGAACGAGAAGGATAAAAGTCAAACTTATAATTTTTATCTAAAAATAAAAATGTGTAATAAGCTCCTTTATATCTTATGCGCTTTTGCGTGTGATTTAAGCAGTTTTAAGAAAGCCAAAGTCGCCGGAGAGAAAGCAGAACCGCGACGGTGAACCGCCCAAAGCGTGCGGGAATACGTCAGACCTTTCACCGGAATTGTTGCAAGCGTGCCGTTTTCGATTTCTTCGATAACACACATTCGCGGGACAAGTGCCAGACCCAATTCTTTTCTGACAAATCTTTTGATTGTCTCGACCGTATCAAGTTCGAGCGTAATGTTTAGGGGTGTGTTGGTTTTGGCGAATGTTTCAACTACTTTTTTGCGTGACGCGGTTTGGACATTGTGCGCCAGGAACGATTCTTTGCCGAGTTCTTTTACCGTCACGGATTCTTGTTTACTAAGAGGGTGTTTAGGGTTCATTATCAAGATGAGTTCATCCTTGAAAATAGGGAAAGCTTGCAGTTCATTTTCGGAAGGTTCGTGAGCCATCAATGCAAAATCAACTTTTCTATCGAGAACCTCGTGCGGCAGTTTTTCCGAGACATGGCGGAAGATTTCAACTTTGACTTTCGGATGACGTTCACGAAAAATCAGGAGGACTTCGGGCAATAAATAAAGTGATGTGCTTTCATTTGAGCCAATACGAACACAGCCTTGCTCTAGCTTTTTTAGATTCTCAAGCGTCGCACGGGCTTGGTCGCGCAAGGCTATAATTCGTTGTGCATATTCGTGGATTATCTGTCCCGCTTCCGTGAGCGTTGGTGTTTTTTGTGCGCGGTCTAAAAGCGGCGCACCAACCTCTTCTTCAAGTCTGCGAATCGCTATACTAATTGCGGGCTGTGTGCGATAAACTCTCTGCGCGGCTTTTGAAAAACTACCTTCTTCGACTACTTTCAATAAGAATTCGAGTTGGGACATTTCCATAGTTATCGTTTTACTGTGAATAAAATTTATCAAGCTGTTAAGATAATAAATGAAATTTGTTGAGAACAAAAACGCAGAATGAATAAGTTAATCGAAAATCTTAGAGCCATTGTGGGGCGCGAATCGGTTTTAACCGAACCGGACGAACTGCTTGTTTATGAATGCGACGGTCTGCCTTATCACAAATACCCGCCTCTTGCTGTCGTCTTTCCCCGTTCGACAGAAGAAGTTTCAAAAGTTGTAAAAGTTTTAACCGGGGCAAAGATAAACTTCTATCCGCGTGGTGCGGGAACGGGTTTGTCCGGCGGAGCATTGGCTGTAAACGGCGGGGTTATTGTTGAACTAGGAAAGATGAAGCGCGTTCTGAATGTTGATGTTGAAAACCGCACGGCTAAAGTTGAAGTCGGATTGGTAAACGCACAACTTTCACGCGCCGTTGCAAAATACGGTCTGCATTACGCCCCGGACCCTTCGAGCCAAGCTTCATGCACAATCGGCGGAAACATTGCCGAAAACGCCGGCGGCATTCATTGTTTGAAATACGGAGTTACAACCGACCACGTTCTTGGCGTTCGTGTTGTATTAAGTGATGGCGAGATTGTTGATTTGAATTTGAATAATGGGGGTTACGATTTGCTCGGGGTGTTTGTTGGTTCCGAAGGCACGTTCGGGCTTGCAACGGAAGCGACCTTAAAGCTTACGTTTAATCCGCCTGCTGTTCGCACAATCCTTGCCGAATTTACCGATATTGATAAAGCGAGTCGTGCCGTTTCTGCCATTATCGCCGAAGGAATGTTACCAGCCGCACTTGAGATGATTGACGGCGAAACGATACGAGCGGTTGAAGCAAGCCTTTTCAAAGCAGGGTTGCCTATTGATTCCGAAGCCGCGTTGTTGATTGAGCTTGACGGTTTGGAAGCGGGGATAACAGACGAAGCAGAGAGAGCCGAAAACATTTGCAAACAGAACGGAGCGCGTTCGGTTCGCCGCGCAAAAGACGAACACGAAAGAAAAAAATTGTGGGCGGCACGCAAAGGTGCTATTGGTGCGCTTGGTCGCGTGACACCCGATTTGATGTTGCAAGACGCAGTCGTTCCTCGTTCGCATCTGCCTGAAGTGCTGGCAGAAACGTACAGAGCGGCAAAAAAATATAACCTTCGTGTGGCGAATGTTTTTCACGCAGGCGACGGAAATCTTCACCCCATAATCTGTTTTGATTCACGCTTTGAAAACGACGTGAAAGGGATACGCGAAGCCGGACGCGAGATAATGCAAAAATGTGTTGCTGTTGGCGGGACAATTACCGGAGAACACGGTGTAGGTTTGGACAAGAGCGAGTATATGCCTCTGATTTTTTCCGACGACGATATGGAAACGATGCTTCGTGTGCGTGCAGCGTTTGACCCGACGGGGCTTTGCAATCCGGGAAAAGTTATTCCGATTTTGCGCGGATGTGGCGAGAAAGGAAGAAAAGGATTAGGGGAGAAAGGGAGTAAGGGGGTAGGGGAGAAAGGGAGTAGAGGAGAAAAAGAAAAGATTTTTAATCCGCAAGAGTTTGATGTATCACAAACTCAAACAAGCCGTGTTGAATTTGTTATTGATTCTGCGGCAAAGGCTTTTGGTGAAATTGTAGGTGATGAAAACTTATTCGTTGAATCGTCCTTAACTGTTCAACCTTCTTCGTTTGAAGAAGCGGGCGAGTGTTTACGCCTTTCGTCGTCAAACGGCTGGCGCATTTCCTTTTCAAATTCAAACCCTGATAAAGCAGAAGTTGTTCTTTCGACAAAAAGGCTGAATCGAATCATCTCGCACGAACCGGCAGATTTAGTCGCCACTGTTGAATCTGGCTGTTTGCTTTCGGATTTCAGCGATAAACTTTCAGGGAAAAAACAATGGTTACCGATTGAAGGGAAGGGAACTATAGGCAAAGTTATCGCAGAAGGTATGTTGAGTCCTTTGAGTTTTAGTTACAGTCGAATAAGAAGTCACATTTTGGGAATCCGTGTAGCTTTGGCGGACGGAAAGATAATTAAGGCGGGCGGGCGTGTTGTTAAAAACGTAGCAGGGTATGATTTGTGTAAACTCTTTACGGGAAGCAAAGGAACACTCGGTTTGATTTTGGAAACCACTTTTAAGTTGAAGCCTCTGCCTGAAAGAGACTCGACAGTTCTTGTTTTTTCGGATGACTCAAATGATTTAATTCAACGTGCAAGAGAATTGGTTTCCAAGCCTTTACTGCCATCAGCAGTTGAAATTGTGTCAGGCGATTTGATTGACCAAAAAGACAGAGGGTTTGTTTTGATGTTTCGTTTTTTGGGAAACGAAAAGGCTGTGGCTTATCAAATTAAACAAACAAGCGGGTTTTTCAAGGACTGCGAAGTTGAAATAACGGATGTAGAAAAAGAAATCTGGCAGAGGCTGATAGATGTTCAAATGAATAATGAAAGTCCGCGTGTATTTGATACAGAAAGACAGTTGAAAAACTCCAACCCGACGAGTGTGAATAAACTTAATCAACGAATAAAAGTACAACTTGACCCGAGTAGTTTGCTTTGCGGCTAGCACATCCGATGAAAACAAAACAATCCAATAAAGATTTAACTGCAGTAACAACATTTGTTGCTATTGCAAGCGCAGTAATTTTCTCAATCGTTTTCTTTTCGTATCGCTCCGAAGACAGCGGAAAGACAGGTTCTTTATTTGGCTCTTTATTGTCTTCGTTTTCGAGCGGGAAAGTTTTCGGTTTTCGTCCCTTAGCCGAAAATATTGGCGGTATTTTTATTTCCCTTTTGATTGTTGCGGCTTGGTTTGGTTTAGGCAATTTTATCGTTAAACTTTTTGATAAAAGTGAAAACAAAACTTACGGAAACCGGCAGATGGATTTTGCCGTCTGCTCTGCTTTGGGAAGCGGCGTCTGGTCTTTGATTTGGTTCTTTCTAGGTGTCGCGGGGCTTTATCGAAAACCTGTCGCTTTAATCTGTTTGCTTGTTGGAATTGCGCTTGGTATTTTGGCAATAAAAGGAAAGCGAATCAAAAGGAACGAAGAGGAAAAAACTACAACTCTTTCAAAAATAGCTTTTTCCGTTGTGTTGATTCCCGTTGTGTTGGCTTTTGTTGCGGCAATTGCCCCGCCGACGGGAAAAGACGCGTTGATTTATCACATCTCTCTGCCAAAAGCTTACATCACGGCGGGCGCACTAATCGAAGTCACAAATAACATTGCAAGTTTTTATTCGCATGGTGCAGAAATGCATGGCGTTTGGGCTATGTTGTCGGGCGGGATTATCAGCGAAAGAGTTGGCGAAGTCGCATTCACCGTGACACTCTTTGCTTTCTTTCCGCTTCTGTTGCTGGCGATTTACGGCTGGTCGAAAAAGTTGGGATTGGGAAGTGAACTTTCTTTAATCGCGGTAGCTTTGTTTGCAACTGTGCCGACGGCTTTTTATGTGGCGTCAAACGGATACATTGATTTGGCTTTAGCATTTTATGTTGTGACGGCTGTCTTCATGGTTTCGTGTTGGTGGTCTGGTCTTGAAAATAAGTACTTGATTTTTGCTTCGATAGCTTTGGGCGCGGCATTGGCAACGAAATTGACCGGAGCGTTTGCATTCTTTCCCTTGTTAGTAGTCTTTCTTTTGCGTGCGAGAGAAGCACAAGAAGGTGATGAGAAAAGCAGAGCGAATAAAATTTTGCTGACAGGGATTTTAACTTTGGCATTGGCTGGCGTTTTGGCTTCGCCTTGGTACATAAGCAATCTTGTGAAAACAGGAAGTCCGATATTTCCTTTCTATCAAAATCTTTTGTCAGGGCAAGCGATTGGGTGGGATAAAGAACGCTCTCAGCTTTTGCAACTGTTTCTTGCAAATTACGGCGGCTCGCCTAAATCAATTTTAGATTATGCCGCCGCGCCTTTTTATCTTTCGTTGGTGGCGCAACCTGACAAAGCTACATTTTATGACGGAGTCATCGGTATTTCATTTTTAGTCGGCGTGATAATTTTGATAATCGCGTTTCTTAAATTGCAGTTGGAAAGCGAAGTTAAAATTATTTTGGGTACTGCGGGAACGCTTTACTTTTGCTGGCTCTTTTCGTCTCAACAGATTCGTTTTCTTTTGCCAATGCTTTCATTGTTATCAATTATGATTGCCGTTGCAGTGAAAAAGGCTTCGACGAAAAATCATTTGAGCCAGATTCTGTTGCTGACAACTGTTTGCGGTTTGTCGGTTACATTTGCTTGGTTTTTGAAAGAGAATCCGGTGCGTGTTGTATTAGGTGGTGAAGCAAGAGAAGAGTATTTACAGCGAAGACTTGATTATTATCCCTACTATAAAATTATCAACACACAACTTACGTCAGACGCGAAGGTCTGGCTGATAAATATGCGGCGCGACAGCTATCACATAAACCGTTCTTACTTTTCAGATTACACATTTGAAGATTACACGCTCGTAAAATATCTGAATGAAGCAGACAATTTGAGCGAACTAAGGGCGTGCGTAAAAGCAGACGGAATAACACATTTGATGATTAAGTACGACGTGCTTCTCGATTACGAACGCTCTTCTGTTATAAACGAAAAACTCACTTCACAAGAGAATCAAGCCAAGATGGATTTGCTGAAAGCCTTTTTGAAGGACGGCACAAACATATTGAAGAGCGATAGTAATTTCATGTTAATTGAGCTTCCAAAATAAGCCTGGACCAACAATACTAAAAATCTTTGGGGTTTTTATTGCGTAAGCTTGACGCTTAAAGCTTTGTGCTTCTATTATCCACGACATCCCCTTTCTAAACGCGACCTTCGTATGCAGTAACTATGAATTGCACGGAGGAAAAGCGATGCAACCTCGCACGCAAAGACAAAAACAAGTTTTAGAATTTATCGCCGGATTTATAGAGCGTCACGGTTACGAGCCTTCCTACGCTCAAATAGCAAGACATCTGGGAATATCTTCCAAAGCAACAGTAGCAAAGCATGTGGCAGCTTTGGAAAAACGAGGACTTCTTGCCCGCAAACGTTCGGATGAAGGTTTCGGTTTGGACGTAAACTTTGACGAAGCACATTCGGGCAGTGTGTGTGAAATTCCTTTGCGCGGAACTATCGCCGCAGGTTTACCTGTTGATGCCGTTGAGATGTCCGAGTCTTTACTTGTTCCAAGATTTTTGTTTGGGCGAACACGTCCGGAAAGAATCTATGCTTTGCGCGTCAAAGGAGATTCGATGATTGAAGACCACATTTGTGACGGCGACATTGCGCTTATTGAAAACCGAACCGACGCACGCGACGGTGACATCGTCGTTGCTTTGGTTGAAGGAGAACGTGCAACGCTGAAACGATTCTACCGCAACGGAAAAGAGGTTGAACTCCGTCCGGCAAACCCAAATCTGTCGCCAATAAAATTAAATGTGTGGCAAGTGGCAATTCAAGGAATCTTTCGTGGGTTGTTACGAACAGCCTTTTAGCCTTCCGATAAGAGACTTTAACTATTTGCCGCAGACTTGTTGAGCAAGATGCCGCAAGTAGTCTGGTGCGTGGTTTGAGTTCCCAAATCCTTTGAATTGATAATGTTTGTTTTTGTCAATTCAAAATAAAATTTCCCTTCTTGTATTTTCTGGCACGCTATGTGCTAAACAATCGAGTGGCAAGCATATCGAAATTGGATGTGACCCCGCCGCCGACACTTCTCTGAGCGTTGCATGCCGCTGCGCCAGCCACCTACCGAGCGACCCTACAGTAAGCCTTCCAATTTATGAACCCAGTCAGAAATGGCTGGGTTTTCCTGCTTTTATAGGCTTTTTATTTTAACTAAAGATAAAACCGGAATGTTTCTTTTAGATTGCAATTACACTAAATCGGTAATACGAAAAACGTCATGCGACGAAAATTGTCACTTTATGGATGACAAATTTTGTACATTTGGCGGTCAAATAGACCAAATCGCTCATGCATTTTGAACGAATACGTCTGAAATGAATTTTTTTTCGTATTGGTCAACAAGCTTTTTTCTTTGCTAGACTCGTCCAATGCAAGAATCCCATAAAGAAGAAAAAGTAAGTTCCCGACGATTATCTTTCCTCAAAGGGTTTATTCCCGAAAGAACAAATTTTCTGCTTTCAACAATCTCTTCGTTTCTATTGGTTTTGTCATTCCCTGATTTCAATCTGTGGTTTCTTGCTTGGATAGCCATAGTCCCGTTGATGATTTCTATCTCAAAAAATGGTGTCACACAGAAACAGACGTTTTTTCTGGGGTGGGTTTTCGGTTCTATATTTTTTTTCGGCAGTTGTTATTGGCTTACCTACTCAATGATCAGTTACGGAAAAATTCCGACTGTGATTGCGTACGGAATGATATTGACAGCCTCGTGTTTTATGGGAACTTTCGCGGGGATATTTTCTCTAATAGTCGGTTATTCTATAAAAAAACTCGGCTTAAAAATTTTATTTATTTCACCGTTTTGTTGGGTTGGGCTTGAATGGTTGCGGCTTCAGACAACCGGACAACTTTGGAATGCCGCAGGATATTCACAGGCTTTTGTTCCGTTGTTAATTCAAAGTGCATGGATTGGCGGAGTTTATGCCGTAAGCTTTTTGATAGTTTTGGTTAATACTGCAATTGCATATGCCTTTATTGAACAAAAGAAAAATGCATTTATTACTTCGTCTCTTTTATTGTTTGTTTGCACTTTGATAGTAGGTTTGACGACATGGTTTGGTACCGAAAAACGTCTTGACCTACCACGCACCGAAGCGGTTATTGTTGCAATTCAACCAAATGTGCCTATGGATTCGCTTTCACTTGAAGATATAAAAGTCATTTTTAATCGTCACATTGATTTGAGCGAAAACGAACTTAATAAACAGCAGGGAAAAGAGGCTGTTGTCAACAGAGAATTTAATACGCCGACCCTGGTAATCTTTCCTGAATCACCGATGCTTTTTATGTATTCTCGCGACACAAAACTGCGGGAAGAACTTGCCGGGTTCACAAAAAAGAATCGTACCTATCTGATAATCAATTCGCTTGAACCCGCACCGAATGACGGCGATACAAACTCGGCATTGATAATAAATGAGAAGGGCGAACAAATGGCTCGTTACGATAAAATTTACCTTATGCCGTTTGGCGAATATGTTCCTGTGCCCCTCTGGATTCCGGGAGCGAAATATATTCCTTCGATGGTTGGCAATTTTACTGCAGGCGAAAACTATACATTGTTTCCGATTGGCAATTTGAACGCCGGAATTTTTATCTGTTTTGAGTCAGCATTTCCACAACATACCAGAAGGTTCGCTAATGAAGGCGCAGATATTTTGATTGAAATGACAAACGACGGTTATCTTGGTCCAACGCCTGTTTTGAAACAACATCTTGCAAATGCGATTTTCCGTGCGGTTGAAACAAATCGTCCTGTGATTCGCGCAACAAACGCAGGTATCACGGCTTTTATAACCGAACGTGGCGAAGTAAAGGATGCAACGAATTCGTTTGAAGCAACAGCGCGAACTTGGTCTGTTTATAAGACAAATGGAAAGACGTTTTACACGCAATACGGAGATTTTTTTGCCATCACCTGTTTGATAGTTACCGCATTGTGTTTAATACTCCCTTTTTTGAAAACGAAAAGAAAGAACAAATTGAAAAGGAATTCTATAAATGTTTGAGAATTTGAATATACATGAATTGCGTAGCACGCACCAAGATTTGCGTGACAGAATCGAACAGCTCGGGAGGTTTCTTTGAACTTCCTGCAAAACGAAAAGAGTTAGAGAAAATCGAAGAACAGGCATCTGCACAGGATTTTTGGAATGACCAAGAGAAAGCCCAAAGACTTCTTCAGCAACGTAGCCGTTTAGAAAGAATCATCACGCGGCAAGAGAACTGCGAAACTATGCTTGACGATGCGGGCGTATTGTTTGAGTTTGCAGAAGAAGACGAATCGCATCTGAAAGAACTGCGCGAACACCTGGAAAAACTTTTATTGGAAGTTGATGCTTCGGAAGCAGAGATGTTGTTATCGGGCGAGAACGACGCGCTCAACGCAATCTGCACGATTCATCCGGGCGCGGGCGGAACAGACGCGCAGGACTGGGCTGAGATGCTTTTGCGTATGTATCTGAAATGGGCGGAAAAGCGTGATCTCAAAACAGAGATTCTGGATTATCAACCCGGACAAGAGGCGGGCATAAAGCACGTTACATTTCGCGTCGAAGGCGAATACGCATATGGCTTATTGTCGGCAGAGGCGGGAGTCCATCGTCTCGTTCGTATTTCACCTTTTAACTCGGGAGCAAGCCGCGAGACTTCGTTTGCTTCGCTCTTTGTCTATCCCGAAATTGACGAGAACATAGAAGTTGATATTCAAGAGAAAGATTTGCGTATTGACACCTATCGCGCAACGGGTGCGGGCGGACAACATATCAACACAACTGATTCTGCGGTTCGCATTACGCACTTACCGACCGGTATCGTAGTGCAGTGTCAAAATCAGCGTTCGCAACATCAGAATAAAGCCGTTGCGATGAACTTTCTTCGCTCGCGTCTTTATGAATTGGAATTAGAAAAACGCAAATCCGACACAGCCGAACTCGAAGCCAACAAGCAGGACATCTCTTTTGGTTCGCAAATCAGAAACTACACGCTTCAACCTTATCGTCTTGTGAAAGATGCGCGAACAAAATTAGAGAGAGGTGACGTTGATTCTGTACTTGATGGCGACATAGACGATTTCATAAAAGAGTTTCTTTTAATGAAAAAGAAACCACAGACGGAAACCGTAGAAATAAGTTGAAACAAGTGGCCGCGATTTTGGTATCAGTACAGAAGTTTTAATTCTGATACTTTTATTCGATAGTAGAAATTTCTTATCTGAAGCCTTTTCAAATTCGGATTCTTGAGTAAAATCGGAAACTGAAATTGAACTTTTCAAACAAAGGCGAGTCAATGCCCCCCAAGGATTTACATTGATTCGTTCATTTCAGATAAAGTCACAGTCGCTTTTTCGTCGCGGAAGGTTTTAGAAATCTTCCGCAACGATGGGCTATTGCTGTATTTAATCGATGGGGGCGCAACGTGGCAATTGCACAATCGGAAATAAAACAAAAAACATTCACACCCAAAAATACACGCCTTAATGAAATCGTCGCGTTGGCGATTTTTGTCGTCGCATTGTTACTGCTAATCTGCTTAATAACTTTTAACCCGAACGATACTTCCTGGAACGTAGCGGGTCAAAAAGAAGTGAGCAACTGGGCGGGCAGTATCGGTTCAAACCTCGCTTCAATATTTCTTCAATTAATCGGGCTTGCGTCGTATCTCGTTCCGCCGCTTCTCTTTGTTGTTGCCTGGCGGCGTTTTCGCACGCGAAGAATCAGTTCGGCTTGGTGGCGAATTGCGGGTCTGTGTTTGATTGTTTTTTCGATTGCAGCTCTTTTGTCTCTGTCGTTTTTGCCAACGCTTTTTGATGGGAGCATTTATCCGGGCGGGCTGTTGGGCACAATGATTGGACGTGCATTCGCAAGCGGTCTGAATACGGTTGGCTCTGTAATTTTGTTGTTTGCACTTTTTGCAGTTGGAATTTTGCTCGCAACCGATTTCTCATTTACGAATGCTTACGAATGGCTCAAAGAACATCACGGTCATCGTTTGAATTTCCTCTGGGTTTTGCCTGCAAAATATAAAGCATGGCGCATCGAACGGCGTGAATTTGCACGCCAGAAAATGTATCAGCGCAATATGGCTCAACAGATTGAAAAACAGCCTTTGCAAAAAACTCTGACCGTGAATAAAAAGCAGGGACGTGATGAGTTTGAAACCGAAAATGAAGTTTCTGCTTCGACGGCTTTGCTGCGTTCTGTAATTACGACAACTGAGGCACAAGCTGAAAAAGATATTGCGATAATTAAACCCGAAACTATTCAATCACAAACAAGAAAAATTACAGCTGAATTACAGGGTAATAACGGGGCGACAACTGCTACGGCTGTGCAACCCGCACCTGAAATAACAACGCGAACAAAGACCTTAGAGAACGAAACTAATGCAATAGAAAACATGATTTCGGGTGCGTCCGTTGTCCGAACCGAAGTTAAAGAAGATATTCAACCCGAACCCGTTAAAGCAGAACCCGTAACGGAAAAAATCAAAATCAAAAAAGCCGAATTTGAAAACTATTCTCTCCCATTGGTTGAGTTTTTGAATCCACCTGCACCCCGTCACGAACAGGCAGACGAGGTTCTGAAAGACATTGCATTCAGCGTTGCCGAAAAATTGAAAGAGTTTAACGTGACGGGAAAGATTGAATATATCTGTCCCGGTCCTGTTGTTACTACTTACGAGTTCAAACCGGACCCTGGAATAAAGTATTCGCGCATCACAAACCTTGTTGATGATTTGTGTCTTGCATTAAAAGCCGAAGCCATTCGCATTGACCGCGTGCCGGGCAAAGCGCACGTTGGTATAGAAGTTCCGAATCCGCAACGCGAAACAATACAACTGCGCGAAGTTGTAGAATCGCGTGCTTTCCGCGAATCGAAATCAAAACTTACAATCGCTCTGGGAAAAACGATTGACGGTTTGAACTATGTTGCAGACCTTGCGAAGATGCCGCATTTATTAATCGCAGGGGCAACGGGTGCAGGTAAATCCGTCGGCGTAAATTCGCTCATCGTTTCTATTTTGTATAAAGCACGACCTGATGAAGTTAAATTCATAATGGTTGACCCTAAGCGTTTAGAACTTGGTTTGTATGCAGACATACCACATCTTGCCACACCGATTATCACCGACCCGAAACGTGCAACCATTGCCATGAAGTGGGCGGTTGCCGAAATGGAACGCCGTTACAGAGAGTTGGCAGGTTGGGGCGTAAGAAACATTGACGGTTACAATACCGAAGTTATACGCAAAAATACCGTAGAAGATTTTGACGAAAACGGCGAAGCGTGGAAGACGCTTCCATACATTATTATTATTATTGACGAACTAGCGGATTTAATGATGACTTCGGGTAAAGAGGTCGAAGAATCAATCACGCGGCTTGCACAGATGGCGCGTGCCGTTGGAATTCATCTTGTGCTGGCAACACAACGTCCGTCCGTTGATGTCATCACGGGTTTGATTAAAGCAAACTTTCCTTCGCGTATGTCTTATCGCGTTTCGTCGAAAATTGATTCAAGGACGATTCTCGATGCAAACGGAGCGGAAGGACTTTTGGGGCGTGGTGATATGTTGTTTTTGCCGCCCGGAACTTCCCGTCTTGTTCGGGTTCATGGTGCTTATTGTGACGAAACAGAGATTCACAAAATCGTTTCGCACATCAAGAAACAAAGTACGCCTGATTATGATGAGACAATCACACAGACTGAAGAAGAAGCGATGGGGCTTGAGGGCGAAATCGGAGAACGTGACGAACTGTTTGAAGATGCTCTACGCGTTTGTTGTGATATGAAACGCGCTTCGACCTCGGTTCTGCAAAGACGTTTGCGAATAGGTTACGGACGCGCCGCCGCAATCTTAGATATGATGCAGCGCGAAGGTTTTATAGGCGAAGCAGACGGGGCACGTCCGCGCCCTATTCTTGGCAAAGCTTATGAAACTCTGGCAATGTGGGATTCCGTGCCACAAGACATCTGATTGAGAGATTGAGAGATTAAGAGATTGGGGATTGAAGGATTGAAGGATTGAAGGATTGAGAGATTGAGTGATTGAGAGATTGAGAGATTGAGAGATTGAGTGATTGAGAGATTGAGAGATTGAAGGATTGAAGGATTGAGAGATTGAGTGATTGAGAGATTGAGAGATTGAGAGATTGAGTGATTGAGAGATTGAGAGATTGAAGGATTGAAGGATTGAAGGATTGAGGGATTGGGGATTGGGGATTGAAATAAGTTTTACTGCGTAGTTATTTTAGTTCTCTAAATTAGCCCAATCACCCAATCACTCAATCACCCAATCACCCAATCACCCAATCACTCAATCACTCAATCACCCAATCACCCAATCACCCAATCACCCAATCACCCAATCTCTCAATCACCCAATCACCCAATCCCCGGTCTCTGTGTTTCATACGTGAAATGTGAACTTCTAGGATTTATTGTATTTTTGATTCTCTAATAGTTTTCCACAGAAGTTGTGGAAAAACCTGTGATTTTGATAGGTTTCGACGTTACAAGTTTTTGAATTATTTAGACTTCTAGCATTTTGCACATTCTTTGGGCAAAGGTTGTTTTTCAAGGAGTTTCATCCATGAAACAGCACGCTTCTTCACAGAACGCAACTAAAGTTCTTTTCTGCGTGATTGTATGTTCGTTGGTGGTGTTGCTCTCATCGTGTGTTCAGCAATCGAGAAAGTCCGTACAGAAAAATCAGACACAAGAGACTTCACAACCGCAGAACTCTGCACGGATAAACATAAACATTGCAACAAAAGAAGAACTGGCAAAACTTCCTGCAATCGGTGAAGAGATGGCGGAAAGAATTATCGAACACCGCAATCGTTACGGACGTTTTCAGCGCGTCGAACATATTCTTCTCGTTCGGGGAATGAGTGATAAAAAGTTTCGTTCTATCGAAAACCTGATTACCGTTGAATAATACGTTTTGAACTTTTTCAAAGTTGTAATATAAATATTCTGCGTTATTCATTACGCAATTCACATCGAAACATTCATCGCCAGAATCGGAGTAAGAGTTATGTCAACCGAATTTGCCACTACCGCGAAATTACCAAATTTGAATGCGACACCGAAGCCTTGTTGGTCTTTGAAACAGTTGGCTGAAAAGCTAAACAACTTGCAGGGCGTTCCTTCTTTAGAAGACTTAAACAGATGGTTGTCGCACGTTGAATTGACCGAAGAGTGTTTGAATTCTTATAGAAGTTTTAAGCCTTCGACCTACGCACGTAATCGGGTTATGAAGAACGAATTTGCTGAGTTGCTGGTCTTGTGTTGGAAGCCCGGTCAAAAAACGGTCATACATGACCATAACGGCTCGCACGGTGCAGTCAGAATCAGCGAGGGTGTTTTATGGGAGACTATTTTTGAACAAGATGGAGAAGGAACACTCCGTTACAAAGTTTCGCACGAATGGCGCGACGGTGGCGTTACGGGCGCGGACGTTCCCGATATTCACGTTCTGGGAAACCCTGAGGTAAGCGGGCAAAATTTAATAACCATTCACATCTATTCACCACCACTTGGAAAACTAAACACATACAAAGTCGGAAGCAAAGAAATCGGAAGCACCAGTTTTGATTTCTACATGGATGGAGCAGGGATTTAGACATATCTTTATGACAAATTTGAAAACAGCTTTGTTCGTTCTACTTGTTTTTCTTCTCATAAGTTCAAGTGCTGTATTCGCACAGAACAATAACGAAAACAAAGAGAAAGAAATTCTGACCATAGATGGTTTGGTTGAAACGCCTCTGAAACTCAAGGCTAATGATTTATCAAAAATCCCGCGCAAATCAATCAACGCAAAAGACCACGACGGAAAAAACTACAACTTTGAAGGCTACGTTTTGTTCGATGTATTGAAACTTGCCGGAATACCTTCGGGCGATAAACTTCGCGGAAAACAGCTTGCAAATTATCTGCTTGTTGAAGCGGAAGACGGGTATAAAGTCGTATTCACATTGACCGAACTAGACCCTGCTTTTTCAGACCGGACAATTTTGCTTGCAGATAAACGTGACGGAAAAGCCCTGTCCGAAAAAGAAGGGCGTTTAAGAATCATTGTCCCATTTGAAAAGAAGCAAGGACGCTGGGTCAGACAGGTTTTGAAACTAACAATAAAGTCCTCAGAGTGATTCCATATTGCTATGAAAAAACAGATTGCTTTTATTCTTCTCTGCTACTCAATTTTTGTATTTACGAACTGCAACTCAAACAATTCTCAAAACGAAGAAAATCAAATAACGGTTGCGGCTTCATCAAGTCTTTCAAAAGCCTTTGATGAATTGGCAAAAGCATTCACTGCAAAGACCAAAATAAACCTAACAACAAGTTACGATGCAACAGCGAATTTACAAAAGCAGATTGAAAACGGCGCACCGTTCGATGTCTTTGCATCCGCAGATGCCGAGGCGATTGTGAAACTCAGAAAGAACGGTTTCACTATTCGTGAATCCGAAAAGATTTTCGCACGCGGGAGTCTGGTTTTGTGGTCGCCTTCGTTACAGATAAAAAATCTTGAGGAATTAACAAACCCAAACATCACCCGCATCGCAATCGCAAATCCCGAAATTGCACCTTACGGACGAGCCGCCATTGAAGCCTTAAAGAAGAAAAACCTTTACGAACAAGTAAAAGACAAACTCATCTTCGGACAGAATGTGACTCAAGTTAAACAGTACGCAGAAACCGGAAATGTTGATGTAGCTTTTATTCCTTTATCATTAGCGAAAGATGTGAAAGGAACAGTAATCGAAATTGACGCGAGCCTTTATGAACCGCTTGATAACTCAATCGCAGTTATTAAAGAGTCAAAGGCACAAACATCCGCACAGCGTTTTGTTGATTTTGTAATGAGCGAAGAAGGACAAGCGATTTTGAGGAAGTACGGTTACAAATGAACCTGTGTTTTGAGTCCCGCCTTTAGGCGGCAGTGCGCGGATGTCGAGAATTGCCGCCTAAAGGCGGGACTCAAAACGATTCACACAAATTTGAAACTCGTTAAAAACTTATTCTGTATTATCGGCTTAATTGCCGCACAGTCCATTCGGTGATTATTCTTTTAAGTTCATCAAGTTTATCGTCAAAAAAATGTCCGCAGTCTGGAATGATTTCTAATTTTGCTTCTGCTTCTTTCGGAAGACGCGAAACTAAAGTGCGAAGGTTTTCAACTGAGCCAAACTCATCATTTTCGCCGTGAACAAAGAGAAGAGGTTTTCGGCAGTTTTCGAGAAATGAAAAATCGTACTTATCAACGGGCGTTCCTATACAAATCATTCGCACAACTCTTTCATCATTAAGAGCCGTTTCCGTGCCTACACGAGAACCGAAAGAAAAACCTGCCAATGTGATTTCATCATTCGGATAGTTCTCAATCAGATAATCAAGACCAACACGAGCATCATCTTTTTCGCCAATGCCATCATCGTGTGTGCCTGTGCTTTGACCGACACCGCGAAAGTTAAACCGAAGTACCGTTAAACCCGCATCATTCAAACCCTGACCGCCGCGAAAGACCACTTTGTTGTGCATTGTGCCGCCGCCCAACGGATGCGGATGTAAAAGAAGCGCAACCCCTTTACGTTCGCCTCGCGGTTCTTTCAAAATTGCTTCCAATTGCCCGTGCGGTGCAGGTAAAAAAAGATTTCCGGATGGATACATAATTGATTTCGGATTTTAGACTTCGGATTTCGGATTTGCAGAGTACAACAGAAAAAAGCGTCCGACAAAATTTGTAGGGACTCCTTGATGAACAATTGAAAAAAATCAAACTTGGTTATTCAAAGCGCAAGCAGCATAGCCTAAAACTTTTTCGCCTTCGTTCAAAATTGAAGGTGTTGGTTTCCAGCCTGCTTTCAAACGTGCTTCTAATAATTCCTGTGCGGTTGGATGATGTGACCATACGGCAACTGCCGTTATTGCGCCCAATCAGGTTGTGTCGTAAACGAGAAAGAGTTCACGCATTGGAACGATAACGTCGTGCGTGAACTCGTCTTGTGTAATCACTTCTGCGACAACGCGGGGAATACAAACATCTGTGGGTTGCTGAAATCCCCAATTCAAAACATCTTGAAGACCGCGTTGTTCGCCAAGTTCTTTTTCCAACTCCGCGATTTTATCTTCTGTCAGATTTCGAGCGTAATTAACGATCCGCATCCTGCGGCTTTTGTACCACTGATTTCGGCAAAGGTACAAATGTTTCATGTGCTTTGTAAATTTCCAAATACATCTGTGTTTCGCGTGGAATCAGTGTGCGCCAATTGTCGCCGCCCCTGTTCAAATAAGAGGGAAGCCGTGCAGGATTTGAATTGTATCCGGCAGACATAAGTTCGGCTTGTGTTGCCGTTGCGTTAGAAAGCGCGGAAATAACATCTTCTCTTGCGGCAAGGTCGTTCCAAGTGAATTGCATATAGAGCAACATCGCTTGAAGTGCGTTTACGTGGTTACGCATTCCTATAACGAAATCCGGCTCAAGAGCAACTGCGGGATAAGTCTGACGCACCATTCGATAGGTCGAAGGAATCATTTGAATAAGACCGCCTGCGCCCGCCGTACTTACCGCATAACGATATGTGTTGTTTTCGTTGAATGCCAAAAGCATATAAATTTCGTCAAACAAATCGGCGCGATTTTCTGTGCGAAATCTAATGTGGTCGGCGTGTTCGATAATGCAAAGTCTTTCAGCAATCGCGATGATTTCCGGTGAGATAATTTGCCCGCGTTCTTTTAGTTTTTTAACTGCAATCTCAATCGAGTTTTTCAAATAGGCTTTTCCAGCCGTCACAGCTTCAGGCGAACGCAGTGCAGGATGAATCGAAATGTAATAAGCCATCTCTGAAAACTTACCGTTCTTTTCAATCGGATATTGAACAATCAAAGGCGTAAGGCTTTTTCCTGTTTCGTCAAAAATTGCAACGGCTGTGTTCACACCGTTCGCACGTAAGACGCGAATTGAAACCAGAGAACCCTGTGACGAAGTCATTTGCAATTCAGCGTTTTTCGTCAAGAAAATTTTCTTAGGAATTGTTACAAGATGAATTTTTAATGTGGCAGTTTCAAGTGCGGCTACGGTTACAAATTCAATTGACGGCGTGTTTGTTGAGTAAGAAGTCTGAACGGGACGCGATGCGAAAAGACGTTGTGCCTCGGTGATTCGTGCGCGAATTTGTGCAAAAGACGTAAGCTGTTTTTTTGACGACGGCTGAGATGAAACTTTTGTTGTTTGGTTTGGTTTTGAATTAGAAACCGTTGCGACATTATTTGTCTGCAGTTTTGGTTTGGGTTGTTGTTCTACAGTTGTTGTGACAACACGCGGACGTTGTTGTGCAATGACATTTACATTTGAAGATACGGCTATCACAAGCCCCGCTAAAAGAAAGAAAATCTTGCTGTTCATTAAAACCTCGGACACTTGTCAGTAAGAAAATTTTCGGGGAAACCTTTAGGATTAAATAGATAAAGTGCCTCCACGCGAGGAGAGGTGCTTTTGTTTTGAATGAACGCAAGCGGGGCGGCTTGGCGTATCCATAGATTGGCGTAATTCATCTTTAGTTGTCAACAGAAATTTTATTTACGGAAATATGTTGAGTAATTTGTGACATTAAGTCATCATCACGCACAAAATGACGCTCAAAGAACTATTCACATTTAAGAAAAAAGAATCGGTTGAAAAAATAGCCCCCCATCTTGAAGTAGGGTATCGCGGTGAATTGCTGGCAAGACTTTTCCTGGAAAGTGAAGGTTATAAAATTGTCGCTTCAAACTTCACGCTTCCCGTTGGACGAAACCTTCGCGGGGCAATTGTGAACGGCGAGATTGACATTGTCGCATATGACGGCGACACACTCTGTTTTATAGAAGTCAAAACGCGAACATCCGATGATTTCGCCGCCCCATCGGCAAATGTTGATAACCGCAAACAAAGACAAATCACACGCACCGCAAAAGCTTATCGCAGAATGTTCGGTCTGCTTAACCACGAATATCGCTATGATGTCGTTGGAGTCGTTTTAGGAGAAATTGTGCAAGGTAAAAACCCATCACCGAAAATCGAACTATTGAAAAATTTCTGGACAGATGCAAAGTTTCGCAAACGACGCTGGGCACATGATGAGATTGCCTATTGATGTGTTCGCACAAAACTTTCTTACGCCCTGCTTGACAAGAAAAAGTTAATTTGTAGAATCTGACTTCCGAGTTAAGCGGGAATAGCTCAGTTGGTAGAGCGCAACCTTGCCAAGGTTGAAGTCGCGAGTTCGAGTCTCGTTTCCCGCTCCAACATTTTAGGAAGCGGCGCGTCGTGCCAAACAGCACCGCGTCGCTTCTTGAGTTTTAAGTACTCAGAGATATTTTCAAACCTTCTTTTCAAAATGGCGGCGTAGCCAAGTGGTAAGGCAGAAGTCTGCAAAACTTTTATTCATCGGTTCGATTCCGATCGCCGCCTCCAAAATCTCATCTAAATCGCATTCGATTGAACCAAAGAACAACTCTTTTTCAATAGCTGAAAAATTTACTTTGCAGAAAGAGCGTTGAAATGTTAATTATCAAAAGGGTAGTTCGTTCGACCTATTTTACTTCATGTTATATTTTTAAGAGGGAACGACGTTGGAGATAGCGACTCTAATTAGCGAACAAAATAAACCTAAGAACTTTCAGGCGCGTAGTTTTGCATCCGATACTACTGGAAAAGGCAACATGGTTGACTTTAGCGACCCGAAGCTTGAGCTTGGAATGTGGCTGATGGCTGTTCGCGGTTATTTCAAACCGCAGAATCAAGCTGTCCCCGAAGGCGATTATTCCGGTGCTTACGCTCATAATTGGAAGAATGAAATTAAAATAATGCACCGTTGTCTTTTGCGTGCTTCTCAACTGTCTTTGCGATTGATTCATAGCACAGATGAACAGAAAAGCCTTTTTTCAACTGCGGACGAGTTTCCGAATTTTAGCTCACTACTTGAACAAAGCGATGAAGAAGCAAAAGACATTGATTACGAATCGGCACGCGCTCTGCTCGTTCTGTCTGAAGCATTGAACGATTTGGTTTTGGTTTGTGAGATAGCTTTAGAATCACGCTTTGTAGGATTTCAGACGTGGACTAGCTTGGGAAACATTTTACGCAGAGAACTTGAGCGTTCGCCTGTTGCAAAAAAATTGATTCGGTACGCACGTCATGTTTCAGCCGGAAAACTTCCGCCCATGTTTCATACAGTTGTGCGCGAAAAAGTTCAAAACACAATTGTCGGAACAGAAGTCGTTTTGGTTTTTGAACAAATCTCCCGGCTTTTGGAATGGCTTGGTTTTATCGAACAGACTTTGGAAAAAGACCGCCCGCTGAAACAAACCCTGCCGATTTTCAGCCTTGTAAATGAAGAAGCGCAAACACTGATAGATTTAATAGACAATCGGGCTATAAAACTTGAAGGAATTTCACAAGACCTTTTCGACACTTTGGACGGGACAAGTTATGCCGTAAAGATGGAGTTGAAAAAAGTCTTTGCACGAGAACTCGTTGGCGTTAGCGAGTTGAAACATTCTCCAACCATCTATGGCAAACTCGAAAATGCTCATGGATTGCTTCAAAATGCTTTTCAACAATCCGCTGTAGGGTTGGCTCAGGCATTCGACCGAAATCTGGACGGTGGACGCCTCTTTGACAATTTCCAAACTCGATTGGAACAGTCGCTTCTTTTACGGAAAGAACTTTGGATTGTCATGCAAGTTGTCAGAAAGGCAGAATCTGAAGGCGAAGATTTTTCAACGGCAAAGCTTCATGACGGGCTTGTTTCGTTCCGAAACGGAAGTATGCGGTATCTGATGTTCAAGGATTGGGAAGCAAGCGAGCGTTTTATAGACGAAGTAATCTCTGCACGCGGTGTTTCCGAACTAACGCCTGTGCTTCATCGCTTTGGAGCTTATCTGGAAACTCTTCACGGTCAGATTTGTATGCGTGCTGTTCTTGCAGAACATCTGTTTGACTACCCTGACCTTGAAAATTAAAAACTATCTTCCGCCAAACTGTACTGCTAAGTTACCAAATTGCCCGAACGCCGAGCGAGTCTTTCTCTCAACCCCCCCTTCGACAATACGTGTTTCAGTAACAAAATACGAAAGCTGTTTCAAACCGTTTTCAAACTGTGAATAATCAGGCTCTTTCTCTTTTGCGAAACGTAAAGTTGTAAAGAGTAAAAGTAATGCCCGAACAGATTCTTTATCGTCCGTTATTGTCACAGAGTTGGCGTTCAAAGCGTTTGCAGAAATTGCAGATGCTTTTTGAAAATGCAATGCCGAACTCAAATTAGTTTTTGTAGCAAATGCCTGCAAACAGCGACGCACATTGTTTGCGCTCCCCATTAACAAGTAACCGTTCGTAATCGAAAAGGCACCACGATTTGTATCGGTTGAGTAGAGCATTACCGCGTCACCGATTTTTTCGGTTTGTATCTGTGCACCGAGTTTTTGTTTAAGGATGGCTTGAAGCGTAGTTTCATTCTGAACAGAAGCGATTACGATTGTATTATTACTTTTGTCTTCAATGCGTGCGGTGTAAATTTCAGGTCCGACGGTTTGAAGAAAAGTATCAGGGGCTTCTATGCCGTAAGTTCTAAGCGCGCCGTTTAGAATAAGAGGAACAGCATTCGCGCTTATGACATCAAGCGGCAAAGACAAAGCCAAACCTAAACCACGCCAAGCGGCTTGAAGATTTTTAGCGTTATAACACGTTAACGAAAAGCTTTCCGCCGGAAGGAAATCGGCGGCTTTCAGAGTAACATTCGGCGAGATTTCCAAGTTTTGTTTGAGGCTTGCAGTAACCTCTTGGGGTGCGGTTATAAAATATCTGTCTTCAACTCCGCTCCCTGCAAAACGTGAATTCCAGCCGATAGGTCCTGCAAATTTCTGTGTTAACTGCGGCAGAATCCCCGCTATCAGATTTAACGCACGCGGGTCGTCAGTGCTTTGTGCTGCGTAAATTGAGCCGAGAATTTGAAAGACCTGTGCCGCTCCTTTTGATGAAACAAAACCGAAAGCTACGGATTCGCTTTCGCTAAAACGCAGACGCATGGACTGTAACTCTGCGTTCCCCGATAAGTTTTGAGCTTCGCCGTGATGTACGGCGAGGCATTTCAAAACAGCTTCTTCGTCATTGCCGATGATTGCAACACTACCGATAACTGCGGCAACGATTTTCCTTTCGCTCTGAGGTGCTTTCCAATAGAGAAGTTGCGCTCCGTTTATTGCTTTGCGTTCCTTTTCGGGATTTCCATATGCGCGTTCTGCAAAACTTGCGATTCGTTTCTCTATAACGGAAAGAAGACGCGATTCGCTTGTGTGAGTTTCCATAACAACCGCATAACGAGGTTTAATTTGTAAAACATCGCCTTTGTCATTCCCGAAGATACCTACAACAGCAACAGCAATTTGAGCTCGTGAAAAAACTACGGTTTCAGCGGTACCTATACCCGTAAACTTGGAAATTTTGCTTATCCAGCCGACTTCTCCCAAGTCAGCGCGAATGCCGGCAGGCAAAGCCAGCGCTTTCCAAGCCTCTGTATCGGTCATACCTGTCAAAACTGCCGGAATGTCATTTGCCTCAAAATAGGCAAGTGAATCGGACGGAACATATCGCGCCATATCAACCTTGCGCGGATAAGACCACCAGACCCAAGCCGACGCACAAATCAAAATGACAAGTAAGAAGATGGCTAAACGACGGATAGTAAACATTGTGAAAGCATCCTAACTGTTGGAGCATTTGAGAAGCAAGAAAAAGAATGCTTTTCTGTTTGATACAAACAGTTCAGAGACAGGAACTTACGCGCATGACAAAAAAGATGATTCCTGATTCAAAACGAGTGGTTTGGCAATAAGATTTTTTTGAATAATTTATCTTGTCAAAATGACTGAAATATAAATATCGGTCAAAATGAATGAGCAGGCTTGTATGCTAAACTCTTTCAAAACAATAAGTTAAACGATGTAAAATTTGTTGTTGACAGCATTGGGGCAGTATTGTACTCTCATTTTGACAGTAATCTATCCGATTGCTGGGTATTATTGAGCGTTATTAGGAAAACGCAGACATCTTTGAAACTCAAAACGACAAAGGCACACCCCGTGAGAGCGGGGGTCGCAAAACCAACGAAAGAATAACGCATCAAAAAAGCGTTAGACTTGGTCGGGTTGCCGAAATGGGATTCGCATTTCTTCAAATCCTTTTCGATTCTTCCAAAGTAACCCGCGAATAAAGATTGCCTTTGGAGTTGATTAAAACCAGCCCCAAGTTATAGGCAGTAGAGTTTCTCCTTTTGCGATTTGTTCATATCGCAAACCCTTCTCAAAACGCATTTCGGAAAAAAGTAATGCGATGAGTTATCAATCGAAAAATCGTTCACGTTTAATTTCAATCAGAGTTCGTAAAGCGCGAGCAAGAATTCGTGAATTTCACTTGAGAGGCTCGTCGTTAAAATTGCGGAGGCATCAATAAAATGTTTGGTCGTACAAAAAAAGGCTTAGTTGGTTTGGATATAGGTTCGAGTTCAATCAAGGCAGTTGAACTTGACGGAAAACGCGGAAGTTTAAGTTTAGTATCTCTTGGCTTCGAGAATCTGCCGCCCGATTCAATTGTTGACGGGCAGATAATGGAGCTTAACAATGTTTCATCAATTATCCAGAACCTTTTCCAAGAATATCAACTCAAAACCGATAAGGTTGCAACAGGCGTGAGTGGTCACTCGGTCATTATCAAGAACATCATTGTTCCGCCGATGACAAAAGAAGAACTCGATGAGTCAATTGATTGGCACGCTGAAGAACATATCCCTTTTGACATCTCGGATGTAAATCTTGATTACGAAATTACAGCGACAACATCGGAAGCTCTTCACGTTCTGATGGCAGCTTGCAAAAAAGATAAAGTGAACAATCTCAAACAGGTGATTCAACTTGCGGGCAAACAGCCTACTGTTATTGATATTGACACATTCGCCTTGCAAAACTGCTACGAAGTCAATTATCAACCGAGACCTGGTCAGGTCGTTGCACTTCTCAATGTCGGTGCTTCGACGATGAACATCAACGTAGTTAATGGTGTCAAATCGGTTTTCACACGTGACGTTACAGTTGGTGGAAATCAGTTCACAGCATATTTACAACGCGAACTCGGTTTGAATTTCAATCAAGCCGAAGCTGTCAAACGCGGTATGCCGCTTCCCGCAGAAGTTGAACCTCAAGCCATTCAACCGATTATGGGCAAAGTGACGGATATGCTTGCATTGGAAATCCAAAAGACTTTGGACTTCTACCGTGCAACAGCAGAAGATAACGCATCCTCAGTTCAAAAGATGTACATTTCCGGTGGCGGTTCAAAACTGCCAAACCTTCCGGCTTATCTGTCCAGTCGTTTTGAAATGCCCGTCGAAATTTTAGACCCGTTCCGCCAAGTCAAAGTTGATACAAGAAAATTTGACCCGGACTATATGCGCGAAGTTACGCCCGAGATGGCAATCGCAGTTGGATTAGCACTGAGAGGAGTTGAAGGGTAATGATTAAAATAAATTTATTAGATTCAGTTACTGAACGACAAAAAAGCGTAACAAACGCTGTCGAAAAAAAGGTTACGAGTTCCGGCTCGAAAATACTCTTAATTGCTTTGGTTGTATTCGGTCTTATGTCATTGGGAATCGGCTTGGATTATTTCAGCGCGACATCCGCAAAGAGCAAAGCAGAGAAAGAGCTTCAAGAACAGAAAGAACTCGAAAAACAATTACAAGCCGTTATTAAAGAACAGAACGACTTACAGGCAAAAATTCAAGAAGTTGAATCACGTATCGAAGCCATTAAGAGCTTGCGTTCCACTCAAAAAGGACCGAGTGCGGTTTTGATGGCTTTGAGCGAAAGAATCAATTCGTCACCGGGACTTTACCTTGAGAGCGTCGAACAAAAAGGCGACCAGCTTATAATTATGGGTAACTCACCGAATGAATACACTGTTACACAATTCGGACGAAGCCTTGAATTTTCAAACGGTCTCTTCTCAAATCTCAACATCGAAACACAACGCAAAGATATGCAGTTGGTTGATCAGGACGGGAAACCAGTTAACATCAGTGAAACAAATATACCTAAGCCCGAAACCGTAGCGTTTACGATTAAGTGTGCTTACAGCCCGTCGAGTGCGGGTGGTCAAAACGGTGGTAGTCAGCAAACTGCACCACCAAACGGAACACCGGCAGGAAACAAACCCGGTGTTGCAAATAATCAAGTCGCTCAAAAATAGAGATTTATTAGTTTTCGCATAAGCGAGAAAAGGAAATGAAGCCATGAAAGAAGAAAAAAAGAAACAGCCGATGGCTTGGTATGTGCAGCTTGCGATTTGCGGCGTGATTGCGCTGTTAATTTACGGTGCGTTCTATTATTTCGTTACAAGCCCGATGCGTGTCGAGACTGCACAGATTAATGATGACGTTTCACAACTTCGTCAGAAGAACGAAGCAGCCCGTATTGCTTCGCAAAGAATAAACGAAGTTCGTGCAGCATATGCGGCAAAAATGGAAGAGTATGACGAGTTAAAAGCATTGCTTCCCGAACAACGCGAAATCACGAATGTATTGCGTGACCTTCAAGACCGCGCCCGTTCATCAGCTTTGGTAGTTCGACGTTTCTCGCCACAAGATGATTTCCAACAAGATTTCTTCAGCGGAAAACCTGTCCAAGTTGAAGTTACGAGCAACTACAGAAACTTGCGCGAATTCTTCGAGCAAATGGGTCGTCTTCAACGCATCGTTTCCATAACCGATTTCAAGATTATACAAACTCCAAAACAGAATGCTATGAAAACGATTGATTCACAATTCTTATTGACGGCATACTATTCAACGCCGGAAAATATAAAACAAAGCCCGCCAAAGCCACAAACTCCGGGTCAAGGTAAAGTACCAACACCTGCGAAGTCGCAACCGGTACCTTAATGCGCCGGGATAATCTCAAACCTGCCAACCTGTTGACAAAGATTGAGGATAAGAAAATGAAAAGTTACAAAAACAAAATCGTCCGAGTAACCATGATGGGATTGGCTTTCTGCTGTGCATTGGTTCTTTTCGGAACACAGCATGAAGTGAAAGCCCAGGGTAAGAATACAGGTAGAGATCCTTTCGGAAGACAGATTGTTAATCCGAAGAAACTTCAACCTAAAAAGCTTGAAGCACCGACAGTGGTTGCTCCGCCTGATATTCAGACAAGAATCGAAGCCTATAAAAAGCTAAAGCTTCAATATCTTCAAGCGGGATTGCCTGCGCCGAAACCTACAAAAGCACTTCTTTTAAGTGAGCTTGAAGTCAAAGGCGTTTTCCAGACCCCGCGCGGTTATGCCGCAATGGTCGAGGCAAAACCAATAAACCTGAGCTACACGATTTATCCGGGCGAAGAGTTTTTCGACGGTCAACTCGTGGCTATCGAAGAGAATCAGCTCGTTTGTCGCAAAATCGTTTTGTGGAGCGACAAAAGAGAAGAGAAGAAAGTTGAAAAACTTCCGTTGGCTCAGCCAAATGCGGTTAAAGACCAGATGACAACGGCTCGTACAAGTGGTTCGACAGCAGACGAGTCTGCAAACGGCAACAAATCAGCCGAAGCCGCATTTACACAGATGATGGAATTGTTACAAAAGCTTTTGACTGCCGGAGCGCAACAACAGCCGCAACCACAGTCGCCTGAGAAAAAGCCGTAACATTTTCAAACCGTTTTCCGGCGGTCACAATGCGGGGACAACCTGTAAAAGTGACCGCTATATCTTCGCGTTGAGAGACAGGCATTAACCCTATCTTCGACGTAACAACTTGAAAATAAACAAACGAAGACTGCTTCCGTATTGTGCGGCGCGTGCTTGTGGTTTGCTCATCCGTGGGCAGGACGAGCGCAGTGCGTGGCGGATAAGGTTTTCTATAAGTCCCTAAGGAGGGAAAATATGTCTGACATTTTCAAAACAAAAAAGGACGCGATGAGAAGTGCGCTCGTCTTCTTCCTCGTGTTTCTGTTTTCAGTTCCTGTTGTTCCAAAGAATAACAACGACCCGAAAATAGTATCGAATCCAAACGGTAGCAATCCGGCAGTAACAACAACCACCGGAACTCCGACACCATTGCCGACACCTGTTAAAGGACAAGCCGACACACAACAAGGAAAGCAATACGGTCAACCCGGATTTGTCGGTGAAAGAATCAACCTTAATGTAGTTAATGCCGATATACGCGACATCTTGAACTACATCACAGAACAATACGGCGTGAACTTTGTTATTGATTCATCCGTTCAAAAAGTTCCTGTAACAGTGAACGTCTCGAATGTTCCTTGGAATCAGGCTCTTGATTCGGTTCTGAGAGCAAACCGTCTCGGCGTTGATGTCAACGGCGACATTTTGCGTATAGCAGAAGCGAAAATATTGGCAGAAGAAGGCAAAGAAAGAGCAGTAATTGAAAACTCAAAGCTTGATACTTCAACCTTGTTCACAGAAGTAATTCGTTTGAACTACATTCGTGCTTCAGGAACATTGGCAACACAACAGGGAAATTCAGGCGGTTTTTCCGGCGGTAGCGTCGGTGGTCCATCCACATCTGCGTCAGACGCAACGGGCGGTGGTGCTGAATCGGGTTTACTCCCCATTATCCAAAGCCGTCTGTCACGACGCGGCAGAATCGAAGCCGATGCACGCAGCAACACGCTTATCGTTACAGACGTTCGTGAAAACATTGATGCGATTCGTCAGTTGATCACATTATTAGACCAGCCTGAACCGCAGGTTGAAATCGAAACACGCATTGTTATCGCAAGCCGAAACTTTAGCCGTGACCTTGGTTTCCAACTTAAAGCAGTTGTGTTTGGTAACAGAGGTCAAGGTATTTCAGTTGGCACATTACCGGGGGCAACAGGCTCAGGTTTGCAGGGCGGAAACAGCCAGATTCCGGGCGGTATTCCGGGTGGTATTCCGGGAACACCGCAACCAGGTGCCGGTTTAGGTGCCGATGGTGCAACCACCGTTATCGGTTTGACGACAGGCATTTTCGGAACAGCACAGATTACAGCCGCTTTAACAGCCGCAGAATCAAAAGGTCAAATTAAAGTTATAGCAAGTCCGCGTCTTACGGTTTTGAACAATCGTTCAGGACAGGTTGAAAGCGGTCAGCAGATTCCTGTGGTAACGCCGCAAGCAGGCGGCGCGGCAGCAGGTGGTGCAGGTGGTGGTGCAGCAGGTCAGGGGCAATTGTTTACAACAACATTTGTTTCAGTTCCTTTGCGTTTATCTGTAACCCCGCAAATCTCCGATGCAGGAACAGTGATGTTGCGTGTTACGGCAGAAAACAACACGGTCAACAGAGCTTTGGCTAGTGGTTTGACGGGAACACCCGGTATTGACCAACAGAGAATGCAGACAGAAGTTTTAGTGCCGGATGGCGGAACGACAATCGTTGGCGGTGTTATTCAAGACACGGAATCGAACTCGCAAATCCGCACACCGGGTTTGTCAGGCATTCCCATCTTGGGCAATCTCTTCAAACGCAAAACAATTGCGCGTCAAACAAGCGAAATTCTGTTCTTCATTACGCCGCGCATCTATCGCCCTGATTATCAAGGCAATCCGATTAACAGCGTCGTCAGTCCGACCGGCAACCGTAGCACGACAATTTTGCAACCTGTGCCGTTAGGCAATCCATCAACGAACACGCCTACCCCGACACAATTGCAACAACAACAAAACCAACAACCTCAGCCGCAAGTAAACGTAACTGTTCCGCCGGCAACAGGTTCAGGTTCACCTTCGGTTCCGAGCAACCCGCCAATAAAACCGTAACCATTTGCCATTTGCCATTCATTATTTGTCATTGTTGAGAAAAATCTCTTTCAGTGAAAATGATGAATGGCAAATGGCAAATAAAAATAATCTGTTGACAGCCTCGTTTGGTATAAGCTATTTCATACAGGAAAGAGTTTCGACCCTAAACAAAGCTGAACTACAGCAGAAAAGGTGGCGGCAAAGATTAATGTTCAAAGAACCGTTAAAAAATATTCTTGAACGCACGGATGGAAGCATCGGCGTTCTAATCATGGGAACAGATGGTATCGCGGTTGAAAAGGTCATGTCGCCCGATGCCGTAAGTGATAGGTTAGACGAAGCAACAGCGGCAGAGTTCACTACACTTGTGAAGAACGCACAAAGAACGGGTGGTGAAGTGAACTTAGGCAAAATTAACGAACTCGTTTTTGCTTGCGAAGAGACAAACATCGTCATACGTCTTTTGAGCCATGAATACTTTCTGGTTTTGGCACTCGGACCGGAAGGAAATTTGGGACGCGGACGTTACGAATTGAGAAAAGCAGAGTTGTTGCTTGCACGCGAGTTTGACTTATAATTTTCTCTTCAATCTATCTACCTTTTTCGCCCGCCTGTTTTCAAAAGCAGACGGGCTTTTTCTTCAAAATAAAACGCACAAACGATACGGACAGATAGGAGATTGATTACATAGTAGTGTAACCAATGGTGGCAACTTTAGCCCTCCTAAAATTCATAAATAATCTTAAAAGAAGCATTTTACGGAACTTTTTTAACTAATGCTGTATGGAACGCTCATTGCACGGGAGATGGATGAAATGCCGGAGGCAATCAGGCGTTGAAACTCAAGCGCAACTTTTAGCTCAAGTAGAAATGCCCCTATTCAATCAAGTGAGAGAAAAGAAGATGAATAACAAAACAGAAGGAAAGAGACATATTGTTATGGTTTCGGAAGTGACAAAAAAGAATAGCGACGAGAGCGGATTTTCGTTGCTTGAGTTGGTAGCCGCTTTGGTAATTATAGGGGTTCTTGTCGGATTTACTCTGTTCTCAATGTCTGCAACCAAAAAAGCATACGCCACCGATGACCAGTCGTTAAGAATTATTGATTTTGCAAGACTCGCATCAACACAAGCTTTGACCAAACGTCAAACCTTTCGATTTGAAATTGATTTTACAGACAACAGACTTGTCTTGATTGATGAAAACGGAACAGGCACAACCGATGATGCCGAGATTCGCTTCGACCTTTTACTGAAAGGTTACGAAGTGAAAGTCACAAATACGGTTCCAGCCGGAGTATCAACAACGGGACTACCTGCCGGTTATACAGGTAGTGCAACAACGACGGATGGTCTTGGTCATAAGAATTTGTCTAACTCAATAGTAAATGGACACAGTGTTTTGTCCTTACGCTTCCAAAGCAACGGAACAATAGTAAACAATTCAGGCACAGTTATTAGTACGACGGTTTATATCTGGCCACCAAATGCCGCAGGCACGTCACCGCGTGAAAACAAACTTGTCCGGGCAGTAACATTCTTTGGAACAAGCGGAGCAGTCAGATATTGGAAATATAACGGAACACAATTTGTAGCGGGGTAATAAAAAAAATGAACACAAAGAAAAGAGAAGACGGGTTCACATACGTTGATGTTTTGGTGGCAATTGTAATCCTTTTAATCGGGATTACGGCTCTTGTCGGTGCTGTCGTCGGTTCGGTTCTTAAATCAAGACAACAAGAGAGCCAATTGCTAGCAAAACAGTATGCAACATCAACTTTAGAATCAATTATTTCAACCCGCGACATTGATGTACTTGGATGGGATGCGCTTGGAAATATAGGAAGCAATATTGATTCGGGTGGTGTCGCACGCGGGGTATTCGCTGTAGGCGAAAAACCAATGAGGGACGGAGCAGGAATAGATCAAATTGTTGGTACAAATGACGACTCCGGAACAACAGTAACAGGCTTTACGAGAAAAATAACGGTAATAGACATCTGTGACCCTTCAAGACCCAGCTATAACTGTTCTCCCGCCGGAACAAATCCGGTGATGATGAGACGGGTTGATGTAACCATTTATTACTTCACTGAGAAGATAAAACAGCAAGAGAATGTTTCTACCATTGTAACCAACTACTAAGTTGTGAAGGAGAAGGTAATGCAAAAAGACAGATTAGAAGTTGCACGGTTGGGCGTTGCAAATAACAAAAATCAACAAGGGTTCTCTCTAATGGAGTTGTTGGCGGCAATGGTTATTTTCCTTATTGTCACGGCATCTGTCTGGAGTCTGATGGAGATTACGAGAAAATCCCGTACAACAACCAGCGAGCGAACAGAGTTGATGAAAACAATCCGTGCAGGATTTACTCAAATCGGACGTGATGCATTTAACGCCGGTTATGCTTATCCTGTTACAACTCCGGTTTTGTTACCTGATAATAAAATTTCGGGTTTAATTGGCGTACCAAATGACTTTGATACTACGCGAGACACTGTCCCTCCCGTAATTGCAGGAAGACAAATTACCACCAATTCCTTTACGGGAAACAAAACAGACCAAGTTACATTTTTTTATAACGACCAGACGTACAATCAGGATGGTAGCGGTGTCAGCCAGCCTCTGTCAATTTCCGCGCCGACAATAGCAGCCGGTGCAACAACCTACGATAGCGTTACAACGAGTTCTTCAACAAGCGGTTTGAAAGTAAACGACATAGTTCTTCTTACGGGAAACACGTCTAATGCTATTGCTGTGATAACAAATCTCGTGGCGGGGTCGCCAAACTCAATACGTTTTGGTACGGGCGATGTTCTAGGTGTTAATACACCCGGAACAGGAAGCGGTAACCCGCTCGTCAATATCACGGGTAGTTGTACTTTAAGGCGTGTAGTAATGGTTACATACAGGGTAAAAAGTGACGGAACACTTGTAAGAACCGTACATGGAAACGATGCCACTGTAACTGTAGCAGCACCGTCAAAAGACCAGCCTCTTGTTTATAACGTAGAGGACATGAGCGTTGAATATGTCTTAGACAACGGGACAGTATCGGTCAATCCGACTGCCGGAACGGATAACACAGTGGGAACAGCCGATGATATACCTTCAAATTCATACAAGGTTCGTCAGGTTCGCGTGACGCTCACGGTCAGAAGTAATCAAAAAGACCAAAAAAACCAACCTTACAAACTGACGATGTCTTCAATTTTTAATACCAGAAATTTGGGTTATTCAGCCGCGTAATAGGCTTGTTGCCTGAGCAAACGTGTTGTTAGGGGGATTGAAATGAGAGAACAAACTAAACAAAACAATAGTAGGGAAATAAATAAAGGTGAAAGAGGAGCGGCTACAATTATCGCTCTTATGGTATTGGGACTGCTTACGGTCTTTGTGGCACTTGCGCTTTCGCGTTCCACAAACGAATCCATAGCAATGTTCAATGACGCAGAAGAAGGACGTGCATTTTATGCGGCACAGGCAAGCCTTGAGACAATGACACGTAACTTCAATAAGGTTTTTGAGACGAAAATTTCACCCCTTACATCTGATATTACAGCCGTTCAAACAGGAAGCGTGCCGGGGTTTACAACCTACACTTTCAATCAAAGTATCGCACAAACCAGCACGTCCAGTCTTGTAACAATTACAGGCGGTGAATTTGAAGGGCTTTATGCGTTGCGGGATTCATGGATGCTGCGCTCAACAGCCACAACACAGGCCGGAGCGGAAGTACAGTTAACAAGGACATTTCTTAATAACCGTATTCCTATCTTTCAATTCGGTATTTTCTATGAAGACGATTTGGAACTCTTTCGTCCGCCGTTGTTTTCATTTGGTGGACGTGTTCACTCAAACAGACATTTTTTCATGTCACCGGGTACCGCAGGAGTTTATTTTAACTCCCGCGTGACAGCACACGGCGAAATTATTACTCAGTCATGGAGAAACGGTAATACAAGTGACAGCGGCAATAACCAAACTTTTATCAAAAATGCTTCGGGCGTAAATACACAACTTTATCCGGCAAAAGGAAGCGTTCTAAACACAACAGCCGGAGCGGCTGACAACATCTTTGCAAGTGACCCGCAACTGCCGCCAAGCAAAATCAACACCAATTGGGCAGCAGACAGTGCAGTTTTCGACGGTAACTTACAACGGGGTGTGAAGGAGTTAAAACTTCCGCTAAAAGTCGGCACGAATACTGACTTAATTGAACTTGTAAAAAGAGGTAAAAAGATTGGCGACCTCTATAAAAACAGTAGCGGAGTGCTCAATGCTGTAACTAGCACAAGTGAAGACGGTGGTATAATGACCAATGAACGATTCACTAACAAAACAGGCATTCGTATTAGTCTTGCAGACAGCAAAGCAAAATTGCCGGGTTGTGCAGCGGGTACGTCAGCGACAGATACAAACGCAGTTACAGGTCAGTGCGGTGTAAGATTAGACGGACACCAAAACGGAAGCGGTTCTAATCCGGCTGCTGCACCATCACCGACACCTGAGAGGGTGCGTGGCTATAGACCGTTAGCAATGACAGACGGTTATCAAGCCACACGGTTAAACGGCGAAAGATTTTATCAATCAGGCAGAGAGGTTTGGATAAAGGTCGAAACCGTTACCAAAGATAGTGCAGGCGTGGTACTAACAAAGGATATTACACAAGATATTTTAAGTTTGGGTGTGACCGAACAACCCGTTCAAATTATCAGTGGCGGAACAACCTACTTTGATATAAACGGATATAATTTTAACACCACCAGCGGAACAGACAGCCGTTCGATTATTAAGCTTCAAAGATACCTTATACCGGGTCCTTCAATTCCGGCGGGTACAGGAACAAGTAAATATCTCTCAAATTATAACTGGAATAGTAACAACTACAATCTTGTAGTCCGTTATTCTGACGGTTCAACAACAACCGATATTGATAATGGTTGTACGGGAACGACTTGTACAACTGTTGATTACGACCCGAATTCGGCTTCACCAGGTGAACAATATGCCCATATGAAACGAGCAAATATCCGTAGTGGTTCATTAAACATCTGGACGGGAATTGTACCGGTTCCAATTGAGATGTTTGACAGCCGCGAAGGTGAGTATTATGACGATGCTGCAAGATATACCGCAGGTCAGGTTACACGAAGCGGCGTTATGAGCATGGTTGATATTGATGTTGCTAATTTAAGAAGATTTTTGAACGGCGATTTTAATAATCTTTTCCCGACTACAACTCCTTTTGCCGCCAGCAATCTGAGTGTGGGATTAAAGAATACCGACATTTCTTCAAACAGCGGTTGGATTCTTAGTATAGCTGACCGTCGCGGAGATTATGATTTCGATGGCGAATATGACATGGAAGACATTTACGGTGCAAACCCAGGCAATGACGGAATTTTGCAATTCAGCGAAGACATCAACAATAACAGCATTCTTGATGTTGATTATGTAAATGAAGCACCTCGTTATAACGAATATTGGTTGCCTGACAGAGCTGTCGTAACTGACCATAAGTATTATCGGCGTGGTGTGAGACTCGTCAACGGAACTACCTTGCCCGGTGTGTATGATTCTGTAACACCGTCAAATACAAAGGGACTTACTATTGCATCCGAGAACGGTGTTTATGTGAAAGGAAACTATAACGCTACAGGAGTTGTAGCGACATATACAGGAACAAACACACCGTACAATGAATTTTTGCCACAAGGTACATCTGTACATATTCCTGCGGCGATTGTTTCGGATGCTGTTACAGTTCTTTCCAATAACTGGAACGATGCAAACAGTTTTGTCAATCCATATGACAAATCCTTGCGTGTAGCGACAACAACAACGATTCGTTTTGCTATGATTGCGGGAGACACGCTTTCAAGTAAGAAAGTCGACCCGCATCAAGGGTCTAGCACCAACTCTGAAAGAGAAAACGGCGGAGTTCATAACTTCAAGAGATTTTTGGAAACATGGTCGGGTGTTTATCTTAACTACGCAGGTTCGCTGATAAACCTGTTCAATTCCCGTAACAACAATGCTTCTTTCAAATGTTGTAATACTGTTTACAACCCTCCCAACCGTAACTGGGTGTTTGACAGCACATTCCTTGACCCGACGAGATTGCCTCCGGGAACACCTTACTTCCAGTATGTTCAGATAACTGGTTTCCAAAGAACAAACTACTAACCGAAATCATTATTTGGTTATACAGGGTAAAGTTGGAAATCGAATTAGACGGTTTTGACGAACGCAGCTTTGTTGAAATTTTCTATCTCAGGCACAAGTTTCCAACTAAAAATGCGGCTTCGTGTGAAGCCGCATGTTTTCTTTGTACCCGGACATCAATTTGCCTCGACGTGCTTCCAGTTAAATCTTTGGCTTCTGCGACGTATGCGGCTAAAGATAAAAAGATTAAAGAAGTGCATCACGCCAAGCACGACCAGAACCATGCCTACTTTCCATGATAAAGCTTCGATTCCGTGCTGTGCGTTATTTATGATTTCGCTTTCACCAATCTTGAGAGCCAAGCTTACATATCCAAGATTGATTAGGTAAAAACCAACGACAAGCAGATGATTGACGGAATCGGCAAGTGCTTCGTTTCCGCTGAAAACATCAACAAGAAAAATTCTGCCGTTCATATGTAGCGTATGTGCGACCCAGATTGTTAGCGCGACGCTGGTGGCAATGTAAATTAAATATGTCCAAACAATAGTGTTCATATGACCTCCTGCAAAGTTTTGAGTCCCGCCTAATGGTCTTTGAAAAATGAATGCCGTAATACTGCGGCTTCGCCGCCTGATGTGCGGAAAGGCTCTGCCTTTGCGTTTGGCAACCCAAGTTGCACGAGGCTACGCCT
>Ga0187894_10000883_pt1 | contig 40123 bp, 35 predicted proteins | sample GBC1701081metaG_FD_136650 | JGI IMG/M metagenome (GOLD analysis project Ga0187894, IMG submission 136650) | White microbial mat communities from a lava cave in the Kipuka Kanohina Cave System on the Island of Hawaii, USA - GBC170108-1 metaG ... | reverse complement strand
CACGGCGGTGAGCAGGCCGTCGAACTGCACGTCCATGCCGAACTCGGCGCGACCGCTGATCTTCTCTGGCGTATCCAGCCGCCGGGTCGGCTTGCCGACGATTCGCCAGTCCTGCGGATCGCGCAGCGCCACCCGCGCCGGCGCTTTGAGCTTCGCAGCGTCGCTCGCCAGCTCGCCGTAGCGTGCCCGCTTCGTGCCCGCGCTCACGACACCGTTCTCCGTCCGGCACGCCGCGGCCTTCACGCCGAAGCGCGCGGCGGCGGCCTGCACCAGCAGCGCGCGCGCCAGCGCGCCCGCCTGGCGATAGCGATCGAACTCGGACCACGTACTCGTCGAGCCACCGGTCATCTGCATACCGTAGGCCGTATGCGCATACGCCGCAGCCGCCGGAGCGTGCTGCACGCGGATCTTCGACCAGTCCGCATCGAGCTCCTCGGCGATCAGCATCGGCAAGGTCGTCCAGACGCCCTGCCCCATCTCTGAATGCGCGATCAACACCGTCACCGTGTCGTCGGTGCCGATGCGCAGGAAAGCGTTGGGTGCGAACGAGCCCGGCGCGTCTGCCGCGCCCGCTGCGCCTCTGCGCATGCCCGCCGGCACGACGAAGGCGATGACCAGCCCGCCCGCGAGCGTCGCGGAAGTCTTGAGGAACTCGCGACGCGAGACGTCGCTGCGGCCGCTCATACGCGCGCTCCTTCGCCGGGAACGGCGCCCGCGGCAGGCGCAGGGCCGCCGCCCAGCTCGGCGGCGCGGTGTATCGCCGCCCGGATGCGCTGATACGTTCCGCAGCGGCAGATGTTGCCCGTCATGGCCGCATCGATTTCGGCGTCGGTCGGTCGCGGGTTAGCCGCGAGCAATGCCGCAGCCGACATGATCTGGCCGGACTGGCAGTACCCGCACTGCACGACGTCGATCTCCGTCCACGCGCGCTGCACCGGGTGAGTGCCGTCCTCCGACAACCCTTCGATGGTGGTGATGCGCCTGCCGACAACCGCGCCAACGGGTGTGACGCACGAGCGCAGCGGCGCGCCATCGACGTGCACCGTGCAGGCGCCGCACAACGCAAGGCCACAGCCGAACTTGGTGCCGGTGAGTCCCATGAGATCGCGCAGAACCCACAGCAACGGCATGTCGTCAGGCGCGGCGACATCGCGCTCGCGTCCGTTCACGGTCAGCTTCATGGCTTCGCTCCCTGGAGTGCTGCTCGCTGTCGGGCAGCAGTGTTCGTCGGCCCGCGAGCAGATTTCCGACACTACTCCTTGCCTGGGAAAACGGAAAGCGCAGCCGCTCCTCCGTGCAGGTGTGACGGGTGGGCGGCGAGCGACGACCTGGCCGCGGGTGGCGCGGTCCTATCGTCGTCTCATGGGCGTCGCCGCCCGCTCAACTCCCCGCCGGTCCACGCAGTAACGACAAGAACCGTCGTGACGACGGTCGAGAGCATCAGGCCGGTGCGCGAGACGGCAGCGGCAGGGTCACCGACGCGCAACATGAGATTGATGAGGCTGAGCAGGATCGCGAGCTCAATCCCAGGAAACTGGAGCCAGGCGAAGCGCACGATGCGCCTGCGTTCCGGCGACAGGTAGCTGAGCAGGCTGCAGACGGCGCAGACGATGCCCAGTGCGAGGCCGACGCACAGCAGGCACAGCGAGATTCGCGACCACACCGGTTGGTCGGTCATCGCGAAAACCATGTCAGTGGCGAGCGTGCCGATCAGGAAGACGATCGGAAACGGCAGCAGAATGTCCTGGATCGACTGACCGGCAACGGCAATACGGCTGGATCCAATGACTCGGCGCGGTCCGACGGTCCGATCCGCCGTGAGGCCGGCCCGATGGAGCAAGTCGTGCGCTTCGCGCGCCATGACGATTCTCCGCCTGCCGGATCCGAGCAATCGGCCCCGTCGCCGCGCCCGGTTCCCTGGACCCCGGCAGCGACGACGAGCCAGGGAACCTGAGCGCACGTCCGCAGTTGCAAGCAGCGTGCCTGCGAGCGACAGGGCGCAGAAGGCACCGTGGTCTGCACGGCTCAGTGTCGTCGCGCCGTTCCTGTACAGCGGGTTGCTTGCAACAACGAATGTGCAACGTCGCAGGCGCGCCGGGCAGCGAAGGCGTGCAACGCGGTGCGGAGTTGCAACGCTTACAAGCGTGGCCGGGAACGTTGCAATTCTGTCCACGCGCCGCGCGCGCTTCGCGTCAGCGTTGCGTCAATGATAGCCTTCGCCGTGCTTCACCTTGCCGCGAAAGACCCAGTACTGGAACACCGTGTAGCCCAGGATCATCGGCAGCAGGAGGCAGGTGCCGATCAGCAGGAACAGCTGCGAGGACGGATGCGCCGCAGCTTCCCACACGGTGATGGTCGGCGGCACCAGGTACGGCACGTTCGAGATCACGAGGCCGATGTACGCCAGCACGAACAGCGCTACGGCCGAAATGAAAGGCTGGTGCACCTTGTTGCGCCGGATGCCGCGCCGGCACGACCAGGCGAGGAGGATCGTGAGCAGCGGAACCTGCGAGAGCAGGTAGAAGTTCGGCAGGGAGAACCACCGCATCGCGACGCGTGGGAGCGCGAGCGGCGTCCACACGCTCACCGCGACGATGCACGCCATGAGCGCGACGAGCAGCGGCGTGCCGAGGCGACGCACGCGCTCCTCGACCGCGCCGTCGGTCTTCATCATCAGCCAGGTTGCACCGAGCAGGGCGTAACCGACGACCAGTCCGACCGCGCACAGCAGCGAGAACGGTGTCAGGAAATCGAACGTCCCGCCGGCGAACTGCCCGTCCTTTACCTCGATGCCCTGCAGGAGTCCGCCGAGCACGAGACCCTGCGCGAACGCCGCGACGGTGGAACCCGCGGCGAAGGCCAGGTCCCACGGCCGGTGCCTCGGCTTGGCCACCCAGCGAAATTCGAACGCGACACCGCGAAATACCAGCGCGAGCAGCATCACGATGATCGGCAGGTACAGCGCCGGCATGATTACGGCGAACGCTTTCGGGAACGCTACCCACAAGCCTGCCCCGCCCAGCACCAGCCACGTCTCGTTGCCGTCCCAGAACGGCGCGATCGAGTTCATCATCTGGTCGCGCTCGCTCTCCTTGTCGAAAAACGGAAACAGGATCGCGACGCCGAGATCGAAACCGTCGAGCACCACGTAGAGCGCGACGGCAGTGCCGACGATCAGCGCCCAGACGATCGGCAGCGTGAACTCGAGCGGCGGCAGTTCGGGAGTCATGGCGGTGGCGCCTTCCCTCGCGCGGCTTCCCTGGCGACGGCGAGCGGGCGATTCGCGAGCGCATCGTCGGCGGCGGGCGCCGCGACCACCGGCACCGGTCCTTTGCCGAGCATCTTGCGAATGAAGAGGATGCCGATCGAGAATACGACCCCGTAGACGAGCACGAACAACACCAGCGACGTTGCGATCACGCCGGCAGCAACCGGCGAGCTGGCATCGACAGTTCGCAGGACGCCGTGCACGACCCACGGCTGCCGGCCGGATTCGGTGACGATCCAGCCTGAGATGATCGCGACGAAACCGAGCGGCCAGCAATAGCCCGCCAGTTTCAGGTACCACCGTGTTTCGAACAGCCTGCCGCGCCACCAGAGCCAGCCGCCCAGCAGGGCCATGGCGATGATCGCGAGGCCGATGCCGACCATCAGGCGAAAAGCGAAAAACACGCGTGCGACGCCGGGACGATCCTCCGGTGCGAAATCCTTCAGGCCGGGGAACAAGCCGTCCGGGTCGTGGGTGACGATCACGCTTGCGCCGCGCGGAATGGTCACGGCGAAGTGGTTCTTCTCCTCTTTCATGTCCGGGATCGCGAACAGGACGAGATCCGCGGGGCGACTGCCATCCCAGTGCGCCTCCATCGCCGCTACCTTTGCCGGCTGATGCTTCGCCGTGTTGAGGCCGTGCAGGTCACCGATCAGGAGTTGCAGCGGCGAGAGGACCAGCAGCGCGCCGAGACCCATGCGCAGCATGACCTTCGATTCCGGCTCGAAGCGGTCGGCGAAGCGGTAGCGCGCGCCGACGGCGAAGACCACCAGCGCCGTCGTCAGGTAGGCAGCCGTAAGCATGTGGGCGAAGCGATATGGGAAGCTCGGATTGAAGATGATCTGCGACCAGTCGACGGGATAGGCGATGCCGTCGCGCATCGCGAAACCCGCGGGCGTGTGCATCCAGCTGTTCGCGGACAGAATCCAGAAAGCGGAGATGCAGGTGCCCACCGCCACGACTATGGTCGAGGTGACGTGCAGCCAGCGCGGCAGCCGATTCCAGCCGAACAGCATGACCCCCAGGAACGTCGCCTCGAGGAAGAACGCCGTCAGTACCTCGTAGCCCATGGGCGGCCCGATGACGTTGCCCGCGACTTGCGAAAAGCGGCTCCAGTTCGTGCCGAACTGGTAGGACATGGCGATGCCGGACACGACACCCATCGCGAACGACACCGCGAAAACCTTGGTCCAGAAGCGCGCCAGCAGGTGATAGTGCTCGCGGCCGGTGCGCAGCCACACGACCTCGAGCGTGGCGATGAACGCCGACAGGCCGATGGTGAACGCGGGGAAGACGATGTGAAAGCTGATCGTGAACGCGAACTGCAGGCGCGCGAACGTGTTGCCGTCGATGCCGAAGACTTCGCTCACGCTCTCAATGTACGATGACCGTCACCGAGCGACAACTCGCGGAGCGGCGCATGCAAGTCGAGCACGAACCGGCGCGCAAACGTTTCCTCGTGCGCTTGCCCGAAGGCGAGGGAGAGCTCGTCTACGACATGATCGATCCGGGAACGATCGACCTGCTGCACACCGGCGTGCAGCCGACGTTGCGCGGCCGTGGAGTCGCCGAAGCTCTGGTGCAATTCGCATTCGATCACGCGCGCCGCAACGGTCTGCGCGTCGTGCCGACGTGTCCCTACGTGCGGCGTTGGCTCGAGAAGCATCCGGAAGTGCACGACGTGCTGCGTACCGCCTGATTCCGCTGCGCGCCCCGGAACCCTGCCGCGCGCCGCGGATTCCGCCGCTCACCGCCGGATGCTCGCCTGCACCTCGCGCGCCGCCCGGAGCCCGCTCGCGATCGCGCCAGACACCGTTGCGGCTTCGCCTTCGTCGTCCGTCGCCTCGCCCGCGAAGAACAAGGTGTCGTCCACCGGACGCGCAAGCTGGCGGCGCGCTCGTGCGCCGCCGACGGTCACATATGTATAGGCACCGCGCGCGAACGGGTCCGCCTGCCAGTCGTGGAACCACGAAGATTCGAGCTCTGCCTCGATCGGACGGCGTATTCCGAGCAGCGAGCGCAGATCGGCCAGCGCGATTGCCACGAGCGCATCGCGGCTGAGGCCCGCCAGCGCGGCGGCCTTCGGTCCACCCGCCCAGGCGACCAGGACAGGCGCACGCACCGGCAACGCGGTCCAGAACGTGGGTATGCGGCCCTGCGCGCTGTGGAAGAACGCGGCATCACGAAAGCGCTCGTTGGCGATACCTTCCCAGAACGCGGTGCGAAAACGCATCACGACCTTCACGACCGGGCCCGAGGCCAGAAGGCTGATCGCTTCGCGATGCTTCTCCGGCAGAGGCGGATCGAAACGAATCGCGGCGTGTGCCTGCAGGACGCCAAGCGGAACGGCGATCACGACGCGGTGCGCGCTCACCTCGAACGGCTCGTCGCCACGCTTCCCGCCGATCGCCGCGCGACCGCCCCGCCACTCGATGCTGTCGACGGCTGAACTGAAGCGAACTTCGCCGCCGCCGTTCGCGAGCTCAGCCTGCATCGCGCGCATGGCCGGGGCGTAGCCGCCGAACGGCCGCGCCTGGCGATCGCCGGACATGCTGTCGCCCTGCCATTCCGCAAGGACTTCGCCGGCACTGATTCGTTGCGGATCCGCCGCGTCGAGCCCTTCCACGATCATGCGGGCCATGCTCTTGACCGCGGGCGACAGACGCTTGCCACGATTGGCCAGCAGCGTTGCAAACGAGATATCGCGCTTGCCTGGCAGCCGGATACGGCCGAACGCGTGGCTCAGCTCCTCGAACAGCTCGTTTCCCTGCTGCAGGCGACCGTTGCGTCGCAGCCAGCGTGATTGCGGCGCGTCGATGGTCGAGAGGTTCGCCGCGCGAGCGACCTGCATCGTGGCTTCCGCGGGACCATGAATGAACTCCGCACCGAACTCGACAGGAACTGAGAGGCCAGGCACGTCCAGTGTCCGGCAACGTCCGCCCGTCCGATCGCGCGCCTCGAGCACCAGCACTTGAACCTTCGCGCGCGCGAGCTCCGCCGCGACGCTGAGTCCGGCAGCGCCAGCACCGATGACCACGACGTCGTGCATCACCCCTGCTCCTCCGCGTCAGGCGGACCAGAGGACGAGGCGATTGTTCGCCGGCATCGCGTGATCCTCGCGTAGCGTGAGGCCCTGCTCTGTCGCGAGCGCGTTCACCGCCTCGTAATCGCGCAGCCCGCTTGCCGGATCGCGCTGGCGCAGCTGCTCGTCGAACGCGGCGTTGCTGGGCGAGGTGTGGCGGCCGCCGTAGTTGAAGGGACCGTAGATCGCGAGCAACGCGCCCGCGTTCGCCGCCGCTGAACCGCGCAACACGCGCGGCAGCGCACGGAAGAAAGCCTGCACTTCGGGCCAGGACATGATGTGCAGCGTGTTCGCCGTATAGACGGCGTCGAAGCGCTCCTCCGGCCAGTGTATGGTGGTCACATCGAGCTCGACGGGTGACATCAGATTCGGCGGCCCTTCGGCGCCGATGCGCGCACGCAACCCATCGAGCGCCTCGACACGATCCGTCGGCTGCCAGCTCAGATGCGGCAGACGTCGCGCAAAGTGCACCGCGTGCTGGCCGGTGCCAGCACCGATTTCGAGCACGGAACGCACCTGCGCGAACGCATCGCGCAATACCGCAAGGATGGGTTCCCTATTGCGCTCGCAGGCCGCCGAGAACGGTAGTGCTGCACTCACCTCATGCACTCCAGGAATTCATGTTTTCCCGCGGCGTACCTGCGCGCCTTCGCCCGCGACGCACCACGCGGAAGGCGCGCGCCAGTTGTCGAGGGCCGGTGAGAGAAAGTTGCAAGCCATGACAGTAGCTGGAGGCGACAGACACATCGGCGCAGGCCGGGACGGTCGGCAACTACAACAAGGGAGGTACGTTTCATGGCCAGCAAGAGCAAATCTTATCGGAGGCGAAGCAAGAAGGCTCAGACAGCCAGCCTGACGAAAGGTGTCAGTGCGGCGCTTCTCAACGCCCACCAGGAGATCGAGAAGGCGTTGCTGTTCGACCCGGCGCCAATGGCGCTGTCCGCCGAAAGCGGCACCGACGCTTACGGCTTCGAAAACATCGTCGGCGTCGGCATCAGCGACAAGATCTCCGGCGGCACCGAGACCGGCGAGCCGTGCGTGACCGTCTACGTCGTCGCCAAGGCCCCGAAGAGCAAGGTCACCTCGGACGCTCTGGTGCCGGCTTCCGCAGCGGGCGTGCCGACGGATGTCGTGGCCGTGGGCGAGATCGTCGCTCAACCGTTTCGCGGTCGCTACAGCCCCGCCCCCGGCGGCGTCTCCATCGGCCACGTCAGAATCACCGCCGGCACGCTCGGCTGCATGGTGAGGCGCGGCGCGACGCGGTTCATTCTCAGCAACAACCACGTTCTCGCGAATTCGAATGCGGCGAAGCTCAAGGACCCCATCGTTCAGCCGGGCCCGATCGACGGCGGCAAGACTCCAAAAGACCTGATCGCGCGCCTCGCGCAGTTCGTGCCGATCAAGTTCGGCGGCACGATCGCCAACCTGGTCGATGCGGCGATTGCGCTGCCGGTCAAGCCGCCGCGCCTCACGCCGAAGAACATCTGGTTCGGAACCGTCAGCACGGCCATCGCGCCGGCGGCGCTCAACGTCCTGGTGAAGAAGGCCGGACGAACGACGCAGCGCACGCGCGGCAGAGTGACGGGCATCAACGCGAGCCTGCGCGTCAACTACGGAACGGCCGGCATCGCGCTGTTCACCAACCAGATCGTCATCCAGTCGCTCACGAGCGCGCCGTTCAGTCAGGGTGGCGACTCGGGTTCGCTCATCGTCACCGACTCCGGTAACAAGCCTCTGGGCCTCCTGTTCGCCGGAAGTGCTACGCACACGATTGCCAACCCGATCGCAAGGGTCCTGGCCTCGTTGAACGTCACCATCCAGCCGTAGCAAGATCGGGCATCGATGCCTCGCCCCGGGCCGTATCGCAACATCCCGTTGTGGTGCGGCCCGGCGGGGCCGCGCACCTGGAGCTGGACCGACGTGAGCCGCAAATCGCCGACGCAATCGTCACGGCTTCAGGCCGCAAGGGCAAAGTGCGAGCAGGCGGTGATGGATCTGCCCGGCGTGACGATGGTCAGCGAGGGCGAAGCGGACGGCAAACCCTGCGTCGTCGTGCACATCGAAAAAGACGACGACGGGCTGCGGCAAAAAATCCGGCGCGAGTGCGCCGGCGTCCCGCTGCGCATCGAGGTTTCGGGAGAGTTCAAGGCGCAGTAGCCCAGGCGCGCGCCGGGGCGCGGGTCCGCGCGACAAGTCGGGCGCCCGTAAAGGACTACGGCACAAATGCGCTGGAAGTGGCTGGATTCGCGACGATTCGAGCCCACGCGCGCGCTTCGACGCACCGCCCGACCCGATCGCCGTCCCATCGACGCGCTGGGCGCACGCGCGCACCCCGCGGTGCCGCCGGTGCCGCCCGCGCTGCGGAGGCGTACCCTACGCCCACCACATTCTGAATCGATGTGCTGCCCCGGCCGCGTCGCGCGCGTCCGGGCAAGAGTCTCTTCGCCCAATTCCCGAACGAGAGGAGCAGCTCTTATGGCGATCTCAATCCACCCATCCGTCGACAACGGCATCGCCCCCGGCAACGATCGCTTCGAGGGCGGCACGCTCTCCTGCAAGTGCTCGCAAGGCCCCGTGACGGTCGCCATCCAGGGCAACGTCGCGTTCAATCACGCCTGCGGCTGCACCAAGTGCTGGAAACCCCAGGGGGCGATGTTCTCCGTGGTCGCGGTGGTCGGCCGCGACAAGCTCAAGGTCGCGAGCAACGAGCACAAGCTGCGCATCGTCGACGAGACGGCGGCAATCCAGCGCCACGCCTGCGTCGGCTGCGGCGTGCACATGTACGGGCGCATCGAGAACAAGAACCATCCCTTCTACGGCTTCGACTTCGTGCACGTCGAGCTGTCGAAGGACAAGGGCTGGGCGGCGCCGGAGTTCGCGGCGTTCGTGTCGTCCATCATCGAGTCGGGCACGAAGCCGGATCAGATGGGCGCTGTGCGCTCGCGCCTGCGCGAGCTCAAGCTCGAGCCCTACGATTGCCTCTCGCCGGCGCTGATGGACGCGATCGCGACCCATGTCGCGAAGCAGAAAGGCGTTCTCGCCGCCTGACCAGACGCCGGTACCTAAACGCCGGTACCGGACTTTCTGTTTAGATATTCATCTTGGGCGACCGCCACAGCACACACACCGCGGCGAAAGATGAATAACTAAAGGCAATAGTCCGGTACCGGATTTAGGTTTCAGCCGGCGTGCGCCAGGGCGTCCTTGCGTACGAGGGCGAACTGCACCGTGTTGAAGTTCCACTCGCCGACTTCCCTGAACAGCCGGCGCGCCTCGTCGCGCTGCTTCGCGCCTTCGAGCGCGAGCGCCAGGTGGTACTTCACGTAGATGTTGTTCTTCACGTCGGCCTTGCGATAGTGCTCGACCGCCTGCGGATATTTCTTCTGCAGCAGCGCGATCAGGCCCATCAGGTCGTAGTGATTCTCCATCTTGCGCGGATTGTTCTGCGCCTGGACCAGGTCGGCGTTCTTCTTCGCGAGCTTCGTCGCGCCAGCGTAGTCGCCACGCCGCGCCGCGAGCTGACCTTCCAGGTACGCGATCTGCGCCTCCTGGATATTCGAGAACTCCTGCGTCCCCACCGCCTGCGCGTTGGCACGCAACACCTGGGCGAGCTGGCCGAGCAACCGCGCCGACTCGTCGTGCAGGTTGTGATGCAATGAAACGGCGAGCGCGTTGGTCAGCGTGAAGACTTTCGAGCCGGAGCGCTGGTCGGCAGGCAGGCCCATGCCGTCCACCTGCCCCGCCAGCTTCTCGAGCTCGCGGATCGCCGTCTGCGCGTCGCCCGCGTGCACCCACGAGAAGATGCGGTAGTTGGCGTTGAACGGCTTGTTGGCCAGCGGCGCATTGGCGATGCCGCGGTCGTACTCGGCGCGCGCCTCGTCATATCGCCCGAGGAAGGAGTTGACGTGTCCGAGCTTGAGCGGCGACGTGCCGTCCTTCGGGTCGAGCAGCGTCGCGCGCTTGTAGTACTCGCGCGCCTCATCGAGGCGGTTGCTGGCGCGGAACACGTCGCCGAGCGCCCAGTAGTAGTTGTCCTCGCCCGGCGCGAGCGCGATGGTCTGGCGGAAATATTTCTCCGCCTGCGCCATGTCGCGCGGCTCGTTGAACATGTAGGAATTGGCCATCGCCAGCGGCGCCACCGCCAGCGAAGGATCGAGCTCGATCGCTCGCTTGAGCGACTCGCGCTGCTCGGCGTACTGGTTCTGGCCGCCCTGCACGCCCGCGAGATTGATCCAGGCGCGCGGACTGCGCGGATACTTCTCGACGAGCTGGCGCGCAGTGGCGAGCTGCTCCGTCAGGTTGCCGTCCAGAAACCGCTGATTCACCTGGATGAGCAGCTTCTCCCCTTCGCTCGCCCGCGCCGACGCGGCGGTGGCGCGCTTGATGCTGTCGGAGAACTCCTCGGTAGAGAAAGAGGAGGCGCCGAGGTTGAGCCAGGCATAGGCGAAGTCAGGATCTTTGGCGACGGCGTCGCGCAACAGGGCGTTGGCGGACGCGCCGTCGCCGCGGTCGAGTGCCGCCTGTGCGGCGACGAAGTCGGAGCGGGCCTCCTCGGAACGGGTAGTAACCGGAATCTCCTCGACGGCGGCCAGGGCCACGGCCGCGGTTATTGTCGAGATCGCGGCTGCGCCCGGCAGCGACAGTGCGACGGCCAGCGCAAGCTTGGGCGACATGGCACGCATGGGAAACCCCCTGTTGTTTCTTGGTAGGCGCACTACGCGCGCTGTCGGGGCCGGCCGCAACCCTGAAGAATTCGGCCCAGGACCGCAACCGGTCAGGCCGACGCCGGTGCGGTTCGTCCTGCGATCCGCCGTCATCCACTGTGGGACGGTTTGTTTTCCAGTCGTCGCGCGTATACTCCTGCGCACCGCACCATTCCGCGTCCGAGGGGGATCTGCATGTTGAAGCTCAACGTCAACGGCAAGGATCTGGAGACCGACGCCGACCCGCAGACTCCTCTTCTATGGGTGCTGCGCGATTCGCTCGGACTCACTGGTACCAAGTACGGCTGCGGTATGGCGCTCTGCGGAGCGTGCACCGTGCACATCGACGGCCAGCCGACGCGCTCCTGCGTGACACCGGTCAGCACGGTCGGCACCCGGAAGGTCACGACGATCGAGGGCCTGTCGCCGGATCGCAGCCACCCGGTGCAGCAGGCGTGGATCGAGCTCGACGTGCCCCAGTGCGGTTACTGCCAGTCCGGTCAGATCATGTCGGCCGTTGCGCTGCTGGCGCAGAACCCCAAGCCCACGGATGAAGACATCAACGCAGCGATGGCGGGGAACATCTGCCGCTGCGGCACGTATCAGCGCATCCGCGCGGCGATCCATCGTGCCGCGGAGCTCTCGGGGAAATAGGGCGCAGCAGCGCAACTGGCGAACAACTCGCGGATCCGGCCGGCGCAGCGTCGGTCGGCCGGCTTTCAGGGGAGGTCGGCACATGAGTCTCGAACGTGAGATCGACATCGGGCTCGCGCAGTCGGCAATTTCGCGGCGCACGTTCCTGCGCACCGCGGCCATCGGCGCCGGCGGCCTCGTCATCGCCATCCACCTTCCCGCGTGCTCGCGCAAACCCGCGGCGCCCGTCGAGCCGTTCGGGCCGAACGCATTCCTGAGAATCGGCGCCGACGACACCATCACGTTCTATTGCGACAAGTCGGAGATGGGCCAGGGTGTGTACACCGCCCTGCCGACCCTCATCGCCGAAGAGCTCGGCGTCGCCGTCGACAAGCTGCGCGTCGAATTCGCGCCGCCCGGCGAGGCGTACACCAACGCGCTGCTCGGTGGACAGGTAACGGGTGGCAGCACGAGCGTGCGCGATTCGTGGGTGAAGCTGCGCACTGCCGGCGCGCAAGCGCGGACCATGTTGTTCGCGGCCGCTGCGAAGGAATGGGGCGCGGACGCGGCGAACCTGCGCGTCGAAGACGGCGCGGTCATCTCCGCGGACGGTGAGAAGAAACTGACCTTCGGCGCACTCGCCGGCGAAGCGGCGAAGCTGCCGCTGCCCAAAGAAGTGCCGCTCAAGGATCCCGGCTCGTTCACGCTGATCGGCAAGAGCCGCACGCGCCTGGACACGCCGTCGAAGACGGACGGCAGCGCACAGTTCGGCATCGATGTGAAACTGCCCGGGATGCTGTATGGCGCACTGGCGCAACCGCCCGTGCTGGGTGGCAAGGTGAAGACGGTCGACGATGCGAAAGCGCGCGGCATGCCCGGGGTGCGCGACGTGGTGCAGACAGCTTCCGGCGTGGTCGTGGTCGCGGATTCCTGGTGGCAGGCGCGTCAGGCGCGCGATGCGCTGGCAATCGAATGGGACGCGGGCGAGCGTGCGTCGCTCAATGACGGGCACATCGTGCGCGGGCTGCGGCAGGCGTCGGCGAAGGCCGGCATCGAAGCGAAGAAAGAGGGCGATGCCGAAGCAGCGATCAAATCGTCGCGGCGCGTGGTCACCGAGGCGTACGAGCTGCCGTTGCTCGCGCATGCGACGCTCGAACCACAGAACTGCACAGCCGATGTGAAGGCGGACGGCTGCGACGTGTACGTGCCGACGCAGGTGCAGGTATTCGCGCAGCAGGCCGCGGCGAAAGCGAGCGGCCTGCCGGCGGAGCAGGTACGCATCCACACGACGTTCCTGGGCGGCGGCTTCGGGCGTCGTCTCGACTCGGATTTCATCCCCGCTGCTGTCGAGGCCTCGAAGAAGGTCGGCAAGCCGGTGAAGGTGTTGTGGACGCGCGAAGACGACATGACGCACGACTACTACCGACCGGCCGCGTACAACGTCTGCACCGGTGCGTTCGATCGCCAGGGCAAGCTCGTCGCGTGGCAGCATCACCTGACGGCGCCGTCGATCACCAAGCGCTGGATCCCCGGGCTGATCAAGGACGGCACGGTCGATCCGTTCTCCGTCGAGGCGGCCGCGAACTATCCGTACGACGTGCCGAACGTGCTGGTCGACTGGGTGGAGCACGATCTCGGCGTCGAAGTCGGCTACTGGCGTTCGGTGAGCCACGCGCTCAACTGTTTCTCCGCCGAGAGTTTCATGGACGAGCTGGCCGCGGCGGCGAAGAAGGATCCGGTGGAATTCCGCATGGCGCTGCTCGAGAAGCAGCCGCGCTACCGCGCGGTGCTCGAGCGCGCGGTGAAGGAATCAGGTTACGGCAGCGCGCAGAAGGGCCGTTTCCACGGCGTGGCCGTCATGGAGGGCTACGGCACGTACATGGCTCAGGTCGCGGAAATCTCGCTCGAAGGCGGCAACGTGCGGGTGCACCGCATCGTCTGCGCAGTCGACTGCGGGCGCGTGATCAATCCCTCGATCGCGACGGCACAGGTCGAGAGCTCCGTGATCTTCGGGCTCACCGCCGCGCTCTGGGGCGAGATCAGCATCTACGGCGGCCGCGCGCAGCAGACGAACTTCGATGTCTACCGGCTGATGCGCATGAACGAAGCGCCGCGCATCGATACGTACATCGTCGAGAGCAGCGAGGAGCCAGGTGGCATGGGTGAGCCGGCGGTAGCGCTGGTCGCGCCCGCGGTCGCGAACGCTATCCATCGCGCGAACGGCAAACGCGTGCGCTCCCTGCCCTTCTCTCGCCACCAGCTCGCCTGAAACCTAAATCCGGTACCGGACTTCGCGTTTAGTTATTCATGACGACCGCCCGCCCGATCGACAGATCGGACGGGCGGGAGTATGTGTGGCCAACGCGGCCGCCAACATGAATAACTAAAGTCCGGTACCGCGTTTAGGTATTACCAGATCCGGACGCGCTGGTCGGGCGGCAGGTAGAGCTTGTCGCCGGGCTTGACGTCGAACGCTGCGTACCAGGCGTCCATGTTGCGCACGACGCCGTTCACGCGGAACAGCGCCGGGCTGTGCGGATCGCTCATCACCTGGTTGCGCAGGCGCGCGTCGCGCATCAGCGTGCGCCAGCCCTGCGCCCATGCGAGGAAGAAACGCTGATCGCCCGTGAGGCCGTCGAGCACCGGCGCGGACTTGCCCTTCAGTGACAGCTTGTACGCTTCGTAAGCGACGCTGAGACCGCCCACGTCACCGATGTTCTCGCCCAGCGTGAGACGGCCGTTGAGCTTGAGCCCCGGCAGCGCCTCGTACGCGTCGTACTGCCCGGCCAGGTTGTCGCCGAGCTTCTTGAACGCATCCTCGTCGCTCTTCACCCACCACGTGCGCAGCACGCCCTTGGCGTCGGACTTCGACCCCTGGTCGTCGAAGCCGTGGCCCATCTCGTGGCCGATGACGCCGCCGATGGTGCCGTAGTTGATCGCCGGGTCGGCGTTCGGATCGAAATACGGCGCCTGCAGGATCGCGGCCGGGAACACGATCTCGTTGAAGACCGGGTTGTAGTAGGCGTTCACCGTCTGCGGCGTCATCTCCCACTCCTCACGATCGGTGGGCTTGCCGAGGCGGCTGAGCTGGCGGTTCCACTCGAACACGCGCGCGCGCGTCGCGTTGCCGAACGCATCGTCCGCGCGGACTTCGAGCGCCGAGTAGTCGCGCCACTTGTCCGGGTAGCCGATCTTCGGGCGGAACGCCGCGAGCTTCTCGAGCGCGACCTTCTTGGTATCCGCGGACATCCACGGCAGGTTGCGGATGCGCTGCGCGTACGCCTTGCGCAGGTTCTCGACCAGGTCGAGCATCTGCGCCTTCGAGTCCGGCGGGAAATGCTTCTGGACGTAGAGCTGCCCCACCGCCTCGCCGAGCGCGTCGTTCACGCTCTGCACCGCGCGCTTCCAGCGGTCGCGCTGCTGCGGCTGGCCGTTGAGCGTGCGGCCGTAGAAGTCGAAGCGCTCGTCGTCGATCGCCTTGCCGAGCGTCGAGCCCACGGCGACCAGGTAGTGGTACGTCATGTAGCTGCGCCACTTCTCGACCGGCGTCTTGACGAAATCGTCGGCGAGCGACTGGATGGCGTCGAGCTCGGAAACGACGAACTCACGCTGGTTCTGCAGGCCCGCGGCGTTGAACGTCGCGTCCCACGGATAGTCCTTCGACAACCCCTTGAGCTCCTCGCGCGTACGCAGGTTGTAGGTGAGCTCGCGCTCGCGGCGCTTTTCGACCGGCCAATGCGCCTTCGCAATCGCCGTCTCGGCGGCGAGCACGTCCTTCGCGGCCTGCGCCGTGTTCTGCTGGCCGGCGAGGCCGAGCATGCGACCGATGTGCGCCTCGTACTTGGCGCGGATCTCGGTGTAAGGCTCCTCGTCCTTCAGGTAGTACTCGCGATCGGGCAGACCGAGGCCGCCCTGCGTCACGACGATGATGTAGCGGTCCGGATTCTTCTCGTCGACCGAGATATAGAAGTTGACCGGCGTGTTGAGGCCCAGGTCCGGGCGGCCGAGCAGGCGCGCCACGTCTTCGTGCGTGCGCGCGGCGGCGATCGCATCGAGCCCCGCCTTTGCGGGCGCGATGCCAAGACGCTCGACGGTCGCGGTGTCCAGGTACGCGCGATAGAAGTCACCGACCTTCTGCGGCGTGCTGCCGCGCGGTGCGTTCGCCGGCTGTGAGTCGATGATCGCGCGCACGTCGCGCTCTGCCTCGTTGTCGAGGACCCACGCCGTGCCCCAGGCCGTTCGGTCTGCGGGGATGAAGTTGCTCGCCGTCCACTTGCCGTTCGCGTGGGCGTAGAAGTCGTTGCCCGCTTTGACGGAGTTATCCGCGCCGGCGAGGTCATAGCCCCAGGCGCCGATCTTCGCCTTGCCTCCCGATGCGCCGGCCGAGCCTGGCGTCTTCTGCGCTTCCGCAGAGACGGCGATCAGAGGGACGAGCAGGAGTGAGCTGACAAGAAGAGAGAGTTTGCGCAGCACGGCAGGCCTCGTTCGGGTCGTTGGTGCGTGAAGGTTCAGTCCATGAGGGTGCGGACGCTATCCCCAAGCGCCTCGTTTTTCCAGCCCTCATTTGCAGCCGCGATTGCGCACGAAACCGTGCTGCCCCGCCACAGTGGCGGGACGATATGCGGGGAAATACCGGCGAACTGCCAGCGCAGATCAGCGAGGGGCAGCTTCCTTGTACAAGGAAATGTGCATGTCCGCCGCGGAGTGGGAACGTTTACCCTCGGGTGCCCTGTCACCCCAGACCCGCATGTAGGCGAGCGCTGTCCATACCTGGCCCTTGGTCCTAGTCATCAAGGCGTGATGTCCGATCGTGTAGCCGCCCGGAACGATCGGCAACGCCTCCTCCCTCGTCGAGGGGCCTTCGCCATCCGCGCCATACCTCCCGTGCCAAAGCTTCTGAGCGCCCGTGCTCAGCGCCGTTACCTCGAGACTTCCGCCGGCCAATTCGAGCACCTGCAGGCCGTCCTGCAGCTGTATGGGATTGAAAGGCACACCTGAAATCGTGCGAGCGCTGCATCGGGGCTTCCACTCAGTGAAGCTGCAAGTGTTGATAGTCCAGGTGCCCCGCTCCGTTCCTCCGGGCTCGCTCACCAAAGCCGCGAGCGGTCGCGTTGCTGCAGTGAGGCGCGGCCTGCGATGCGAGCCGCCAGGCGCCAGGTCGACGACGCTGTGAATCGTAAACTCGGCATCCACACACCGGCGTTCGAGCGACACGTGTTCGTCGTCCTCCCGTGACTTGACCAGGGTGAGAAGCGGGCAGTCTCTCACGGGAAGCAACAACGCGTCAGCGAACGTACCTTCCCGGAGACCGAATCGGTGAACGATTCGCGCATCCGAATCGACTCTCAGCAATTGATGAGGCGTGACGAGGATGAATCCGGAAGCGTCCGAGAGCAGGCGCAATGGCAACTTGATGTCATCTTCGATCAGGGCCTCCGACACCTTCGCCCCTGTCCGATCGTGAATGCGCAGGCGCAGATCGCTCGCGACGTGACTGAATGCCAGCGCATAGAACGACCGGTCATCCGAGCCGACGGCAAACCGCATGAAAGTAGTCAGGGCAAAGGAATCGTCGAGTGCCACGGCCTCTAACATTCGCGAGTTGCCGGCCGACTGCCTGAGGACAGCGAGTTCGCCAATGCGCTCCGTCGCGTCCGGTACTTTCATCGATACGAGAGCATGCGGCTGCCGATCGGGCGCGAGCGCGACGGCGTACAGATCCAGGTACTTGTCCGCAGACGAATAGTCGTAACTGGGACGGTTCAGCCTGTCTGCCTTGGTCGCGGAGCTTGCCGCGGGCGGCCCAATGACGGAGATCACCAGGGCCGCCACGCAGATCAGGTTATGGATTGCAGCATTCACAGTGTCTGTTCTGGTTCGCGGTGTAGGCATCGCCAGCAAAGCCGCGCACGGCAGCAACCATCAAGTCCGAGACGGTTGCGCACCACGGCCGTTCCAGGAAATATGCTGGGCACTTGCCAGGCTGGACATTCGGAGGGAATTGCCACGGGCAAATGAACTGGTGCGGATATGCCGTGCCGCAGACTCGCATGAGGTCGGTGTCGAACCTGGCGTCGCATGCTTCCTTTCCGGCGTTACAGGTCTTGTAGCACTTGTCGTGCTGGTTGCAAGGAAGCCCGGCAATAGCTGCCGGAGTCGAAACCCAAGCCTGGTCCACGCCAAACGTCGTAGGGACCAGCCCGGCTCGCCCGCCCACCGGGTTGTTCCGGTCCAAGCCGAGACCAGCCTGGATCTGCTGCGGGATGCTGCACCCATCGACGAAGTACGCCGCATTGTTCTGCCGGCAAAGGTGCGGAGCGGGCACCTGACTCACCGGCCTGCATTGCGGGTTCTCGATGGGCGGCGGCCACTGTGGCGGCGACACGCAGATCGGACAAAATTGCTGCAACAGGATCAGCTCCTTGATCATGGCTCCACCTCCCTGTGGCGCTCATCCTAGGGCACGTTGCACTCGAGGTCGGGGTCGTCGCACAGGCAGATGCAACAGTTCACCGACCAGTATTCCGCGGGCACGAAGAAACGATTCGATGGCATCACGAAGTGAGGAACCGAGCGCGGGTCCTTGCTCAAGACGTTCTGGAAGCGAAGCGCGGCAATCGAGCGCTCGAGATACGAGCCTGGATCCCACCGGGCCGGATCGGCGGCCGCCACCAGTTCCTCGGCGACTTCGTCGTATGAGAAATAGCCCAAGGTGGCTGGCCGCACGCGCGTCAGCATGACGTCGAACCGCGAGGCGAAATCGGCGATCTCACGCTGCTGGTTGTAGACCGGCACGGCGCGTACCGTGAGCTGACCCACGATGTCCGGCTCACCGGGCGCATAGTTGTGTTCGATAGTCTCCCGCCCCTCGCGCAAGACTCGCTTCAGGCGCTTCACCTCGTCGTACTCGAAGCGTAGCGAAGGCTGCCCGGGAGTCGTCATGTCGCGCAGCTCGCCGGTTGTCCCATAAGCAAAAGTGGTATCGGAACCATCCGTTCCCGACACCGAGACGACGCGCTGGTCGCCATTGCTCACGAACGTGTAAGCAGGCTTTGGCCCCTGGCTGTCGGTGACCTGTACGTGGAACAGGCTTCCGGAAGCGTCATATTGATATCGGACAAGAGCGCCGTACGAAGCTGAGACCAGCTCGCGCAGCCCGACCGCGCCATAGGCGAAATCGAAAGACCATCCCTCCGGCGTGCGCGCCCGCGTCAGGCGGCCCAGAGGATTGAATTGCAACTCGACCTCGCGGTTCGCGCCGTTGCGCACACGCACGTAGGGCCCTTCGCGCTCGAAGGAGAGGACTTCTCCCGCTCGCTGGCGAAACAGCACCAGCTCGCCGCGCGCGTCGAACTGTGCTGCCTGCTCCTTGCCATCGCCGTAGACGACGTGCTCCGGCACCAAACCCGGCCCGTAGCGCATCACCTGATAGGTGTGCTCTGGCTTGCCACCGCTCACGGATACGGCTCTCCCGGCGAAATCGAAGCGCAAGCGTGCCGCACCCGAGGCTCCCGCGCCGAATACCATCTCGGCCGGCGCCTGCGGCGTGCTCCGAACTAGTTCGGCGACCCGCACGCCATTGCGCTCGAGTCCCTTCGGCAGGCCGCTGGCGTCGAGCGTCACCGTGGTTCGTGCACCCACCGGATTCTCCACGCTCACGGTGACGCCCGACTCGGAGGCCGTAAAGGTGGTGGTCAGCCCCTTGGCGCTGATGACCTTCGTTCTGCGGCCGTCGTACTCGAATGAGGATTGGACCCCATTGGTTCGCGACCAGATGACTCGCCCGACCTTGTCGTACGCGAATGCCAGGTCTTCCGTGCCGTTCGGTGTCGAAGTCAGTTCGAGCCGGTGCGCCGCGTCGTAGGCGTACGCCCACTCGAGTTTTCCGGCATCGGTCACGCTGCCGAGGCGCCCAGCTTCGTCATATCCATACAGCACGGAGCGTGCGTTGGAATCTGAAACGCGAACGACGCGCCCGTGTTCGTCGCGCACAATCTCCGCCCATGCTCCGGAACTGGCGAGTACGCGCTCGACGCCTGAAGACCCGTAGCGAAGGTGCAGAGAGTTGCCATAGGAATCGGTGACTGACTCGAGTCGAAAGCCGGCGCCCTTGCGCGCGAAGCGCTTGATGAGTCCGGCACGTGTGCGAACCTCGATTCCTGCGCCGGAGCTTTCCGCGCTGACTACGTCCGTCAGGTCCCGCTCCAACGGCGAGCGAATCCGTCCATGGGCATCGAGACTCAGTGTCGAGCCATTGCCGTATGTATAAGAGAGGTCCCCTCTCGCACCGACCTCTATCCTCTCGGCGAGCGTGAGGTGCCAGCCACCAACCCCGAAGTCAGCGGATTGCTTGCGCACGGAGTGATACGCGCGCCGCACAACGATCGGCATGGGCGCATCGACGACCAGGTCGGTGCGAGCGAGTGCGGCTGAGCCGTCCGTGACATGCACAAATCCACGCACGATCCCCCTGGTCGCGGCGACGGGATACGGCGTATAGATCACGCGCCCGGGCCGGTCCGCCAGATCCGCAAGGAACTCCGCGTACGGCTTGATCCTGAGTTGCTGACCCTGGCCGCCGCCGTAGTAGGACTGCTTCTCTACGCCGGGCGCTGCGCTCGAGGCGGAGACGACGACAAGAGAAAGAAACGCGGCCCGAACGGCGCGAAAAATTCGCATGGCAGCTCCCTCCGTGGACGCATCATCTTACGCCCAACCGTTCCGGACGGGAGTTTCAAATCTAGCGTGATCGACCAGAAATGCGTGCTGCAGACCGACGGCACGCTCGACTATCACCGCCCAAAGGCGCGGCGCCACCCTGCCTAGTCCACCGTGACCCCGATCCCCTGAATCTTCACCGCACTCGCCGGCGTGAGGCTCCGCAGGTTTATCTTCCACACCCCCGCGACAGCAAACGTGATTCCGACAACTCCGGCGTTCATTGCAGTCTGAGCCACGGCGACCTTTCCTGTCGGATCCACGAGCTCGATACGGTAGGTGGGCACCATCGCGCTGCTCGACGGCGGCGCGTTGAACAGGACTCGCATCCGCTTGTTCAACGCTTCCTGCGGCACCACGAAGGTCACTTGCGCGGGACTGCCCGAAATGGCCAGGTTCAGCGGCGGTTTCGGCGTGAACGAGGCGTTGATCGTGCTGAGCAGCGCCTGCATGTCCATCTGCACCGGCGGAAAGCGGCGACAGAAGCCTTGCAGGCTGTCGACGGCGTCATCTGCACGCGCGTCGATGCGGTAGAGCGCCTGACCGCTCGGGCATGAGAAGAAGTCGATCGTGCCACCGTTGCCGCCGACGCCGATCGGCACGGTGACCGGAACGAGCGAGCCCGTCGGCCGGCAATGCATCTCGATGAGGCGATCGATGTACGCGCCGGCCTTGACCTTCATCAGGCTCATGGCGTGGCCGCGCGGGCAATCCGCGCTCCCGGACTGTTCGTTCGCAAGACTGTACTTGGGCGTGACGGAAGCGTCGATGGCGACATCGTAGTCGCCTGGTGAGGAGTCATCGAACACGCGGCAGCTGAAACGCAGCCGGCGAAGCAGAACCATGTCGTACAGCGTGTAGCTGCCGGACGTGACGGAGACGCCGGTGAGGAAGCTGCCCGCGCCGCACTCGAAGCGCACCAGCTTGCCTCCGGAGCCGCCGACTCTATCGGTGTCGCCGCCGTGTGCTGCGCTCGCAGCGAGCCAGAGCCAAGGGATTGCGAACAGGAAACCGCGTGCCGCCTTCATCGCCAACCTCCGCATGCGGAGGTAAACGACCCGCCGCGGCGAGGTGGCTCAGGCTCGCTTGGGGGCAGCACGAGCCAGCCAAACGTCGCGGTCAGGATAGCCGGGCGACTAACGGATGAGGGCGACGACGTTGATCGCGGAGTGCGCGAGAATTGCCGGGGCCAGCGAGCGGCTGAAGTAAACGAGCGCCCCCAGAATCACGCCGACGGCGAAAATCTCCAACGCGCGGTCAAGCGACGCGTGTATCGCCGTGAAGACGACAGCCTGCAGGCCAATTGCCATCAGGGGGCCCGACGTTCGTCGCACTACATCCTGCAGCACCCCGCGAAAGAAGAGCTCCTCCACAATCGGCACGACGGTGACGATCCACGCTGCCCAGACCAGCACCACCGTCGGATCCTGGTGCCGTTCCCATACGTTCGGCAGGGTGTCCGGTACGCCTGCGGCGCCGTCCCGCTGCGCACCCAGAAGCAGCGCTGCTGCGGCAACCGTCAGCACTGCAAGAAATGCGACGCGGTAGAACTTGCGGCCTGGAGGCAGCCATCGTACGTCAGCCGAAAGCGGTACAGCGGCGATCGAAAACACCAGGACGGGAATCAGCGTCGCGTCCCCGAGGATCGCGAACGAGATGAAGTAGTTCGTGTTCTGCGCCAGCAACGTCGTCCGATACTCGCTCGGACTCCAGTCCCAGTTCAGCCCCGCCATCAAGAGCGCTCCGATGAGCGCAATCTGAACGGCGTAGAAGGAAAGCAGCGCGCTGGGCAGATTTCTCGAGAGCTGCGTTGCTCCCTGACCAGCCTGCCCCGCATCGCGCGCGCCCAATCTGCGCAGCCCCCACGCCAGGAGCAACAAGACGCAGAGCTGCACGATGGAAACGCGCACGGACATGACGAACAGGAACAAGGCTGGCCACTGATCCAGCCATGCGTAGATAGCCAGGGAACAAGCGTCGAACGATTCGCACGCGACCACTTTCAACAGCCGCTATCATGCAGGCATGGAGGGGACATCGCGGCTTCCTATTGCCCGCCCTTCAGCTTCTCGGAGGCGTCCGCCTTGCAACGAACGGCTGCCGAGACTCTCGCCGCTGAGGAATTTCGATCCAGTTGCTGAGTGTCTGCGTCGCGGCCGACTCCCATGCGCCTCCTTCCACCCAAAGCTCGCGCCCGGCAGTCGCCCGGTTTCGCTCCGCTGAGGAGGCGTCGATGCAGACGAGACACAGCCCGAGCAGTGGCAACCCTCTGTTCATGCGTGCTCGTTGCGTGGAAAACATGAGGGAGCGCATACGGCGTATGAAGGTAGGCGGAACCGGCTGGAGAATCCACCTCCCGTTATTGAGCAGGGTGCCGCCACCGCACCCGCCGCAACCGGACGATCCGAATCTCGCGCCGCACCGATGCAGATCAGCGCTTACCGCCGGCGCCCGCCAGTTTGCGCACCGCCAGCTCGAGCTCACGCTCTGAATCGCAGTACTCGCCCCACGCCTTGCCCTTCTTCAGCAGCCCCGGCGCCGTACGTATCGTGAAACCGGAAGGATCGAGGCTCTTGCGTACCTGCGACCACTCGATCGGCATCGACACGGCCGCGCCGTCGCGGGCACGCGGAGACAGCGGCGCCACCGCGGTCGACATGCGGTCGTTGCGCAGGTAGTCGAGGAAGATGCGCCCGGTGCGCTCCTTCTTCGCCATGTTAAGCACGTAGCGCGTCGGCGAGTCGGCCGCCATCTGTCGGCACACTTCCAGCGCAAACGCCTTCGCGACGTCCCAGTTGAGCGGGCGTTTCGGGTGCTTGAGCGGAGTGACGACGTGCAGGCCCTTGCCGCCGGTGGTCTTGCAGAACGCGACGAGGCCAACGTCCTCGAGCCTCTCGCGCAGTTCGAGCGCAGCCTCGACGACGATGTCGAAGCCGAGCTCGGGCGAGGGGTCGAGATCGAACACCAGCCTGCCGGGGCATTCGGGCTCGTACGGCTCGCAGTTCCAGGGGTGCAACTCCACGGCGCCGCTCTGCGCGAAAGCGATCACCGCTTCGGCGCTATCGATCTGCAGATACGGCTTGTTGTCACCCTTCACCTTGGTGAACGTCAGCAGGTCCGAGCTCCCCGGCATCGCGTGCCGCTGGAAAAACCTCTGCTTTCCGATTCCATCAGGCGCACGGATGATCGAACACGGTCGCCCTTCGAGGTGCGGCAGCATCCAGTCGGCGACGGATTCGTAGTAGCGCGCGAGATCGAGCTTGGTGACAGGCCGACCGTCGCCACCGTCGGGCCACAGCGGCTTGTCGGGATTGGAGATCGCGACACCGAGCACTTCGGGCTTGCCCGCGCCTGCCGACGATTTCGCTGACGATTTCGCAGGCGATTTCGGGGGCGCCTTAGCCGGCGACTTCGCCGCCGAATTCATCTGCGACCTGCCGCGTGGACTCTTTCCCTTCGACACCTGCGGTTGCACCACCTGCTGCCCTCCGCTGCCGGCTTCTCCGCTCTCACCGCTCGATCCGCAGGTCGAAGTGCAACCGTCGCGCATGGTGTTTCTGAATCACGTAGCGCAAGCAATTGCCCTTCGTGTCTGCCCGCAAGTTGTGGGACCGCGTCCCGCGCGTGGAGTGCGGCCACCTGGCCGGCGGCGGGCGGGCCGATCGACCCGCCCTGATGTCCGTTTTTGACCGCCACCCGTCCCTGCCCGGGCTGGCGGCAGTCTGGGCGCGGCCTCAGAATGCGGTCCGAAACGGTGCCTGACCTCCATTTCCGATCCCTTTTCCGACCCCTCCGGAGCGCCAATGAAGACTGCACTGCTGGTGATCGACGTCCAGGAATCCTTCCGCCACCGCCCGTACTGGCAGGACGGCGAAGCCGCGACGTTCATCGCGCGCACGCAGGATCTGATCGACCGCTGTCGCGACGCCCGCATTCCGGTCGTGCAGGTTTTTCACGTCGAGCCCGGCGACGCCTCGCACCCTTTCTCCATGGCATCGGGCCACGTACGCACGATGCGCGAGCTGTCGATCCGGCCTGATGCCGTTTTCCACAAGAGCGTGCACTCGGCGATGTTCGGGAAGGACGAACAGGGGCGCACGCTGGAAGCGTGGCTGCGCGAGAAGGGCATCGAGCGCGTGCTGGTGACCGGTATCCGGACCGAGCAGTGCTGCGAGACGACGACACGCCACGCCTCCGACCTGGGCTTCGACGTGCGCTACGTGATGGACGCGACGCTTACGTTCCCGATGCGCGCCACCAGCGGCCGCGAGTATTCGGCGGCGGAGATCCGCGAGCGCACCGAGCTCGTACTCACGGACCGCTTCGCCAAGGTGGTTTCGGCAAACAGCGCGCTGGCCTGACGCCAGATCCGGGACTCGCGTGCGGGAGATCTTCTTCGTCCTGCTGCCCGACCTCGTCCTCCTGGACGTCGCCGGGCCGGCCGATGCGTTTCGCATCGCCGAGCAGAAAATGCCCGGCAGCTACCGGCTGCGGTTCGTCGCGCCGCGGCGCACGATCGACGCCGCAATCGGACTGCCGCTCGGGCCGCTCGAACCTTTGCCCAGGCGCCTGCCGCCCGGCGCAATGGTTGTCATCGCCGGCGTCGCCGGCGCGAAGATCCGCCTCGACCTGCCCGATACGCGCGCCGTCGTTCGCTGGCTCAGCACGCTCCACGCCGACACGAGCAACGGCGCGAGCAAGGGCACGAGCAACGGCACGAGCAACGGCGCGGGCAACGGCGCCAGTAACGGTACGGGCACGGATCCGAGCACAGACACGCTCCTGATCACCGTCTGTGCCGGAAGCGTGATCGCGGCCAAAGCCGGAGTGCTCGCCGGCAAGCAGTGCACCACGCATCACTCGCACCTCGCCGATCTGCGCGCGATCGAACCGTCGGCGCGCGTGCACGACAATCGCATCTTCGTCGAGGACGGCCGCGTGCTTTCCAGTGCCGGCGTAACGGCGGGCCTCGACCTGGCACTGCACGTGATCGGGCAGCAGCTCGGGCCGCGGGTCGCGGCGGACGTCGCTCGCGAGCTCGTCGTGTACCTGCGCCGTTCCGGCTCCGACCCCGCGTTGTCGCCGTGGGTCCTGCATCGCAACCATCTGCACCCCGCCGTGCATCGCGTGCAGGATGCCGTGGCGCGCAATCCTGCCGGGCGCTGGGGCGCGCGCGAGCTGTCCGCGGTCGCGTGCACGACGCCGCGCCATCTCGCGCGCCTGTTCGCCGAGCACGCGCGCTGCTCGCCCCTGGACTACGTCCAGTTGATCCGCGTCGCTCTCGCGCGCGAGCTCGTCAGCCAAAGCGATCTCGATCTCGAGCGCGTCGCCGAGAAGGCAGGTTTTGCATCGGCACACCAGTTGCGTCGCGTGTGGCGTCGCTGGGAATCCGCTCCGCCCAGCAGCCTGCGAGACTCTACCTAGCCGGACCATTCGCGAGACGCCTGCTCCGACACGGGCGGGCCACCGCGGACATGAGCGGGCCGGCGGCGGGAACCTTCCGCCATCGCCGGCATTATCGAGTAGAGTGGAGCCGCGCCCGCGGCCAGCATCCCGCCGGAGATTCGCCTTGGCCGACCTGACGACCAGCACGGTTTCGAAACCGACACCCGCTACGCGGCGCAAGCCAACTGCGGCCAGCCTCGCGGACGTTCCCGATCGCCGACTCGTGGAGCTTGCACGCAAGAAGAGCGACGGCGCGTTCGAGGCGCTGATGCGCCGGTACAACCGGCGGCTGTTCCGCGTGGCGCGCAGCATCCTGCGCGACGATTCCGCGGCCGAAGACACTGTGCAGGAAGCGTACATCCGTGCCTTCACGCACCTCGACAAGTATCGACCGACCGGCAGCTTCGCGGCGTGGCTGACGCGCATCGCGCTCAACGAAGCACTGATGAATCGGCGCCGGCAGCGCAAGGAAGTGTCGCTGCACGATCTCGACGAGACGATCCTGAACGACGAGCGCATCGACGGCGCCGACGTGCCGGAGGCCCACACCGAGACGTTCGACGCGGGGCTCGCGCGCCGCCTGCTCGAGCATGCCGTCGACAAGTTGCCCGAGCACTTCCGCACGGTGTTCATCCTGCGCGAAGTGGAGCAGCTCAGCATCAACGACACCGCCACGTGTCTGCGGCTCAACACCGCAACGGTGAAGACGCGCCTGCACCGCGCGCAGCAACGGCTGCGAGTGGAGCTGACGCGTCAGCTGCGACGCGAGCGCATCAGCATCTTCGATTTCGACGGCGCCCGTTGCGATCGCATCGTGTTCCAGGTCCTCGCGCGGCTCACTGCCATTCCTGCAGCGTCCTGACCAGCGTCGCGAGAAACGCGTTCGCCTGGAACGCGTCGATGGCGCGGTGGTCGAGCGTCAGCGTCACGTAGCACATCGGGCGCACGCGGATGACGTCCTCGCCGTCGATCTCGTGCACCACGACGCGCCGTTCCACCTTGCCCACGCCCAGGATTGCGACCTGCGGCTGGTTGATCACGATCGGCGTCGCCAGGATGCTGCCGCTCACACCGTGATTGGAAATCGTGAACGTGCCGCCGCGCACCGCTTCCGGCGCCAGCTTGCCGGTGCGCGCCGCCGCCACCAGGTCGCCGAGTTGCTTCGAGATCCCGAAGAGGTCGAGCGTCTGTGCCTTGTGGACGACGGGCACGATCAGACCTTCGTTGCCGAGCGCCGTGCCCACGCCCACGTTGCAGTCGCCGTGCATCTCGAGGTGGTCGGCGTGAAAAGTGGCGTTGACCTGCGGAACGGCCTGCAGTGCGCGCGCGGCAGCGGCCACGAAGTAAGACGTCAGCGTGAGCTTCGCGCCGCGCTCGGCAAATGCTGTTTCGTGGACCTTCTTGTGCGCGAGCACGCGCGCGAGGTCGGCTTCGAAAAGCGTCGTCACGTGCGGAGCCGTCGCCATGCTTTGCACCATGTGCTCGGCGATCCGGCGGCGAATGGCACTGTGCGGAACCTTCTGCGCGTCGCCTGATGGCGTCGCGCCCTTCGCGGTGGCGATCGGTTGACTGGCGATCGGTTGGTTTGCGACCGGCTTCGGGGCCGAGCGGCGGGCTGCGATGCGGTCGACGTGCTGCAGCACATCCTGCGCCGTGATCCTGCCGTCGCGACCGGTGCCCGCGATCTGAGCGGCGTCGATGCCGTGCTCGGCAAGCAACCGCCGCACGGCGGGGCTGAGCGGCATGTTTTCAAGCGATACCGCACCGACAGACGTCGCGCCGGCCGCGATCTTGCCGCCCACGACGCCAGCGACACCAGCGACACCAGCGACACCAGCGACGCCTGCGGCGGCGCGGCCCGGCGCGGCCGAACGTGCGTCAGCACCCGCCGGCGCAGCGCCCGATATCGTCGCGGCGACAGCGAGCCGCACGCGCGCGAGCACGCTGTTCGGTTCCACCGCCTCGTGCGGCGCCTTGAGAATGTCGACGAGCTCCCCCGAGGCAGGCGCCGGAATCTCCACCGTCACCTTGTCCGTTTCCACTTCCACCAGCGGCTCGTTCTGCACGACGCGTTCGCCGACCTTGCGGCACCAGCGCAGGATCGTTGCCTTCGTGCCTTCGTGCTGCTCAGGCATCAGTACGTCGACGAGCTGCGACACGGTCAGACCTCCGCCACGGCGTGCAGCGCCTGCGCGATCGCAGCGACGCCCGGTACCACGGCATCGAGCAGCAGCGGACTGTGCGGGCTGGGCACGTCCGGCATTGCGAGGCGCTCGATCGGCGCGTCGAGACTGAAGAACGCCTCTTTCGCGAGCATCGCCGCGATCTCCGCGCCGAAGCCCGCGGTCATGTTGTCCTCGTGCACGATCAGCGCACGCCGCGTCTTGTGGACGGAGGCGAGCACAGCGCCCTTGTCCCAGGGCGACAATGTGCGCAGGTCGATGAGCTCGACCGACAAGCCGGTTTGTTCGACCGCCGCTTCGCATCGCTCGACCATGGCGCCCCAGGTGACGAGCGTCACCGCGTCGCCCTTGCGCAGAATGTTCGCTTTCCCGAACGGCAGGACGTAGTCGTCACCAGGGTACGGCCGGCGCGCCCACGCGCCGTCGAGCAGCGAGCGATGCTCGAAGAAGATCGTGGGATCGTTGCCGCGCAGCGCCGAGCGCAGCAGGCCGACGGCGTCGGCGGCGTTCGACGGCATCGCCAGCCGCCAGCCGATGCCGTGCACCCACTGCACTTCGTTCGTCTGGCTGTGCCAGGGGTCGCCGCACTTGAAAAAACCGCCGGGAATGCGCACGACCATCGGCGCGGCGAAACGATTCGCAGTACGCCAGCGCATGGTGCCGCAGTCGTTGAGCTGTTCCGCGGCCGGATCGGCGTACTTGCGGAACTGGATCTCGGGCACCGGCATCAGGCCGGCGAGCGCCATGCCGACCGCGCGGCCGATGATGCCCTCTTCCGAAAGACTGGTGTCGAAGACGCGCGCCGCACCGAAGCGCTCCTGCAAACCGAGCGTCGCGCCGTGCACGCCGCCCTTCGCGCCGACATCCTCGCCGAATACCACGACGCGCGGATTGATCGTCAGCTCGTGCTCCAGCACACGGCGCACGGCGGTCATGAGGTTGATGCGCGGCCCGTCGACTCGCGCCTGATCGGTCGCTGACGGTGGCAAGTACCCCGCCGCACGCTGACCGCCCTGCGCCTGCAGCTCGAGCGAACCGTCTGCGGCCTGCTCGCTGAAGACGTGCCGGCAGATGCGCGCGCGGTCCGGTTGCTCGCGCTGTTCGACGCGCGCCAGTGCTTTCGCGGCCACATCGCGCGCGCTCTGCACGAGACGCTGCCACACCTCGTCGCTGATCACTGCTGGCACGAGCTGCTCGCGCAGGCGGGCAAACGGGTCGCGCGACGTTTCCCCTGCGATCTGCTCGGGCGTCTTGTAGGCCTGCGTGTCCTGCCCCGAATGGCCGGAGAGGCGCGGCACCAGGAGGCGCAGCAGAGCCGGGCCGCCGCCGGAACGGACGTGGAGTACGGCCTCGTCGATGAGCCGGTCGGCTGCACGCGGATCGCTGCCGTCGCCGTCCAGCACGAGAAGCTGACCGAAGCCCGCAAGGTTGCGGGCGATGTTGCCGCCGGGCGTCTGCAGATCGGACTTCACCGAGATGCCGTAGCCGTTGTCCTCGATGAAGAACAGCACCGGCAGGCGCTGAGTGGCGGCGATGTTGATCGCCGCCCAGAATCCGTTGGTCGCCGTGGATGCCTCGCCGCCGTGCGCGACGGCAATGCTGTCGCGATAGCGCGGGCCGCCGTCGAGCACTTCGGCGTGATAACGCAGTGACTGCGCCCAACCGACTGCGGGCGTGTACTGCGCACCGACGCCGCCGCACGCGGGCAGCACGCACGCACCGTCACGGCGCGGCAGATTGAAGACGACGCCGATGTCGCGGCCGTCGCTGACTCCGCCCGCGCGCATCATGGTCGAGGCGAGAGCCTCTTCGACGGGAAGGCCGAGGCCGAGCATCAGCGGGCGCGATCGGTAGTAGACGCCGACGCCGTCGCGCGCGCCGGTCAGGCGCTGCGCGAGGAGAACCTGCGTGAGATCGTGGCCGCGCGCGGAGAACTGATAGAGCACCTTGCGTGCCGGCAGGAGCTGCGTTTCCTCGAGCTCGTCGAGCGCGCGCGAGATGAGGACCTGGTGGACGACCTTCTGCCAGTCGACGGCGCTGCGGGCGGGCAAGGGGCGCAACGTCGGGCGGACTGCGGACATCAACGGCCTCCGGTCTCCCCGGGCGGCGGTCCGGCGGGGTTTCCTGCGATGCACTGCAGATTACCCGCTGGATTGAGGGTTAACTCACCAAAACTGGCTGCTCGTCGCCTCGTTTGTAGTGCTATCCTCCAGACAACGCTCACTTTCTGGTGCTTTACACCAACAATCGGAATTGACCATGACACTCGACCGTATCGACACGCGCCTCCTGACGGAGCTGCAGAAGGACGGCCGCCGTTCGGTGGTCGAGCTCGCCGAGGCGATAGGCCTGTCCACCACGCCGTGCGCGCGCCGGATCAGGCAGCTCGAAGCCAACGGTGTGATCACGAGCTATGCCGCGGTGATCGATCCCGCGCAGCTCGGCCTGAAAGTGCAGGCGTTCATCCAGGTAAAACTCGCACAGCACGCCGACGAAGCGGTCGCGCACTTCGAGCGCGAGCTCGGGAAGCTCGAAGAAGTGATCGCGTGCTTCGCGACGACCGGCGAGCACGACTTCCTGCTGCACGTGGTCGCGCCCGACCTCGAAGCGCTCGGCACCATCGTGCTGAAGAAACTGCTGAAGATCCCCGGCGTGCGCGACGTGCACTCGAGCATCGTGCTCGACACGATCAAGCGCTCGCAGAAGATGCCTCTCAGCCACCTCTCACAAACTTGAAGTGCGTGACGCCGGGCGCCGGCGTCGTGCGCTGCGTGCGGCGAGCCAGCCCACGAGACTGCCCGCAAGAGTGATGACGATGGCGAATGGCAGCGACACCAGCAAGTCGTGCGCAAAGAGGATCAGCGCAGCGCTGAGGTCGACGGTGTATGCGGGATTCGTAGCCATCGCCGTGACGTTCACGAGCGCGGCCACACCGTTGTAGAGCAAAGCGTGGGAAGCACCGAGCAGTATCTTGTGACGGGGGGCGAACCAGGCAGTTACCGCCGAGGCCACGACCAGTACGGCGACGATCGATATCTGCAGGAGGCGAGTGCCTTCCGGAAATGCCCGCAGGCCAAGCATGAAGAGGATAATCACGGCGGCGCCGACCATCCACGCCCGCGCGGAGCTGCGCATCGCGTCCTACTCCTCGTCGAACCTTGCGGGGCGCTTGTTCTTCACCGACTGCAGACCTTTCTTCACGTCCTCGAGCCGGAAGCCGAGGAATTCCAGGGCCAGCGAGGCATCGAAGGAAGGCCCGGCGAGACGCAGCCAGTTGTTGAGTGCGTGCTTGGTCCAGCGGATCGCGGTCCCGCTGCTCGCCGCGAGCTGACGCGCGACGTCGAGCGCAGTCGGATACACCTGCTCGTCATCGACGCACTGCGCGACCAGGCCGATGCGCTCGGCCTCTTCGCCGGAGAGCGGCTTGTTGGTGAGCAGGTAATAACGGGCCTTCGCGAGGCCGCAGAGCAACGGCCAGATGATGACCGAGTGATCGCCGGCGGCAACGCCGAGGCGCGTGTGCCCGTCGAGGATCTTCGCGCTGCGCCCGGCGATGGCGATATCGGCGAGCAGCGCAACTGCCAGACCGGCGCCGACCGCCGTACCGCGAATCGCGGCGACGACCGGCTTGGAGCAGTTGATGATGTTGTAGACGAGGTCGCTCGCTTCCTTCCACACGCGCACGAGCGTCGCTTCGTCGGCGATCATGCGCTCGATCATCGCGTAGTCGCCGCCCGCGGAGAAATGCTCGCCTGCACCGCGCACCAGCGCGACGCGCACGGCGTCGTCGAGATCGATCGTCCGCCACACCTGCGCGAGATCGCGGTGCATGGCCTCGTCGGCGGCGTTGAGGCGCTCCGCCCTGGCGATGACGATCTCGAGCACGCCGGGCGACGGCTCCGAGTACTGCAGGCTGGCGTGCAGTTGCGCGTAGCGCTTCCGATCGATGCTCATGACTCCGTCAGCCCTGTTGCGGTGCGGAATCCGGCACCGCCAGCTCGCTCACCATCGTGAGCACGTCGTAGGTCGCAACCGTTTCGCCGTTCTGGTTCGTGATCTCGGTGTCCCAGCGCACTTCGCCGTAACCCTTGCCGATGCGCAGCGACTTTTCCTTGCAGGTCAGGCGTACTTTGATGCGATCGCCGGGTTTCACGGGCTTCGCGAAGCGCAGGTTGTCGAGGCCGTAGTTGGCGAGCACCGGTCCGTAGGGCGCGGCGACGAACAGGCCCGCAGCCGCGGAGACGAGGAAATAGCCGTGCGCGACGCGCCCGCCGAACAGCGGATTGCGCGCCGCGGCCTGCTCGTCCATGTGGGCGTAAAAACGGTCGCCCGAGATGTCTGCGAAGGCCTCGATGTCGGCGATGGTCACTTCGCGCTCCGCCGAGCGCAGCGTGTCACCGACCTTCAACTCGTGCAGCGGCTTGCGGAACGGGTGCACGCCCGGGTCGAGCTCGTTGGCACCCCGCGTCCAGCGGCCGGTAACTGCCGCCACCGTTGCGGGCGTCCCCTGCACGGCCGTGCGTTGCATGTAGTGAAGCACGCCGCGCACGCCACCCATCTCTTCACCGCCGCCGGCGCGCCCCGGCCCGCCGTGAATCAGCATCGGCAACGGCGAGCCGTGGCCGGTGGAATCCTTCGCGCAGTGTCGATTCACTACGAGGATGCGGCCGTGGTACGGCGCGAGCCCGAGCACGAACTGCGCCGCGAGCGTGTCGTCCGCGGAGAACACCGACCCCACCAGGCTGCCCTCGCCTCTGCGCGCGAGCTCGATTCCCTCGTCCACCGACTCGTAAGGGACGATCGTGGAGACGGGACCGAAAGCTTCGACCGCATGAATCGCACGCGCGCGCTTCGGATCGCGTGCCAGCAACAGCAGCGGCGGCACGAATGCGCCCTGGTCCCGGTCCGCGTTCACGAGATCGAACTTGTCGGCGTCGCCGCGCACGACATCGGCCTCCGCGCGCAACGCTTCGAGTTGCGCAAGAACCTCGCGTCGCTGCCCGAGGCTCGCCAGCGGCCCCATGCGCACGCCTTCGGCGCGCGGATCGCCCACCGCGACCCTGGCCAGCGCAGCTTGCAGCGCTTCGATCACCGCTCGGGTCTGCGCGGTGGGCACCAGTGCCCTGCGGATCGCCGTGCACTTCTGCCCGGCCTTCACCGTCATCTCACGCACGACTTCTTTCACGAACAGGTCGAACTCCGGCGTGCCGGCGATCGCGTCGGGCGCGAGGACGGAGGAGTTGAGCGAATCGGTTTCGGCGATGAACCGGACCGAGTTGCGAATCACGGCCGGATGCTGGCGAAGCTTCTGCGCCGTCGACGCGGAGCCCGTGAAGGAAACGGCGTCCTGGCAGGACAGGTGAGCGAAGAGATCGCCCACACTGCCGCAGACGAGTTGCAGCGCGCCCTCCGGCAGGATTCCGCTCTCGACGATGCGTCGGACCACCAGCTCGGTGAGATACGACGTGGCGGTCGCGGGCTTGACGATCGCCGGCACGCCGGCGAGCACAGTGGGCGCAAGCTTCTCGAGCATGCCCCAGACCGGAAAGTTGAAGGCGTTGATGTGCACCGCCGCGCCTTCGAGCGGCACGCAGACGTGCTGCCCGATGAAGGTACCGCTCTTCGCCAGCACCTCCGGCGCGCCTTCGACGTAGACGCGGCTGTTGGGAAACTCGCGATTGCCCTTGCTCGCGTATGAAAAGAGCGTGCCGGCTCCGCCCTCGATGTCGATCCACGAGTCGCTGCGCGTCGCCCCAGTCGCGAAGGAGAGCGCATAGAACTCCTCCTTCTTCTCCATGAGGTGCTTCGCGAGCGCGCTCAGTTTTGCGGCTCGCTCGTGAAACGTGAGCTTGCGCAAAGCCGGGCCGCCCACGCGCCGTGCGTGCTCCAGCACGCCGCGAAAGTCGATGCCTTCGCTCGAGGCTTCCGCGACGACCGCACCCGTGGTCGCATCTCGCAGGGAGACCGCATTGCCGCTGCCACTGTGCCAGCGCCCCTGCACGTAACTCTTCAGAATCATGGACGCTCTCCGGGCCAGGTCTTCGCGCCACTGTGCACGAGCTCCATCAGGAGAGGCGCCGGCGACCAGTACTCCGAACCCATCGAGGCCTGGAACTGACGCACGGTTTGCAGCACACGATCCAGGCCGAGGAGCGAGGCGTGGAACATCGGGCCGCCGCGGTGGCGTGGGAAACCGTAGCCGTTACACCAGATGACGTCGATGTCGCCCGCGCTCGCCGCAATGCGCTCGCCGAGTATCTTCGCGCCCTCGTTGATCAGCGCGTGGATGCAGCGGTTCACGATCTCCTCAGCGCCGATCTCGCGCTGGCGGATGCCGAGCCGCTCGCCCTCGGCGCGCAGCATTGCGTTGACCTGCGGATCCTCGCTGCGCTCGCGTGTCTTCGGATCGTAGCGATAGGCGCCCTTGCCGGTCTTCTGGCCGAGACGTCCCGCTTCGACGAGCAGGTCCGACGCCCGATAGAAGCGCGGGTCCGTCGGCAAGTCGGTGCGCGCACGGCGCACCTGGTAGCCGATATCGAGACCGGCGAGATCGCCGACCGCGTTCGGCCCCATCGCCATGCCGAAGCGCTGCAGCGCGTCGTCGATCTGCGCCGGCGTCGCGCCTTCGAGCAGCATCAGCTGGTTCTCGCGTCCGTACGCGTACAGCATGCGGTTGCCGACGAAACCGAAGCAATTGCCGACGACCACGCCGATCTTGCCGAGGCGGCGCGCCACCGCCTGCGCCGTCGCGACGACCTGCCCCTCGGTCGCGTTGCCGCGCACGATCTCGACGAGGCGCATGACGTTCGCGGGACTGAAGAAGTGCATGCCGATGACTTCGCGCGGCCGGCGTACTGCGGAAGCGATACGGTCGATATCGAGCGTCGAGGTATTGGTGGCGAGGACCGCGCCGAGCCGACAGATGGCGTCGAGCTGCCCGAAGATCTCGCGCTTGATGTTCATGTCCTCGAACACCGCCTCGATCACCAGGTCGGCGTTCGCCGCCCCGTCGAGCGTTTTCTCGACACCGAGCCGGCCAATCGCTGCCTCGGCCGCCTGCGCCGTGATCCTGCCCTTCTGCGCACTCTGCGCGATGGTGGTCTTGATGCGCTCCACGCCCTTCGCCAGCCCGGGTGCCGAGGTATCGACGAGCGCGACGCGGTACCCGGCCAGCAGCAGATTGATCGCGATGCCGCTGCCCATCGTGCCCGCGCCGATCACCGTGACGTTCTCGACCGGTCGCGACGCGACTTCAGTGCCACGCTTCGCCGCGCTCTTCTCCGCGAAGAACAGATGTCGCAGCGCGGACGATTGCGAGGACGTGCGTAACTTCTCGAAATGCTCGCGCGCGACGCGCATGCCCGCGTCGAACGGCTGCGTCACCGAGGCCTCGACGCTGGCGACGATCGCGTTCACGGCGTCGAGTGGCCGGTGTCTGGCGGGAACCCTGGCCAGCGCAGCGGTGCTCGCCGCGGGATAGTCGACGGCATGCATGGTGAGCTCGCGCAGGCGGCGCACCGGGGCGCCGCGGTCGAGCAGCTCGCGCACCGCGGCGAACGCGGCATCGCGGTCGTCGCTCGCGAGCGCTGCGTCGACGATCCCGAGCTCGCGGGCGCGCTCGAACGCCATCGGCTCGCCCGAGAGCATCATTTCGAGGGCCACGGGTGCGCCGACCAGCCGCGGCATGCGCTGCGTGCCGCCGGAGCCCGGCAGCAGGCCGAGGTTGATCTCCGGGAAGCCGAGCCGGGTGTCGCGTGTGGCGCAACGGTAGTGACTCGCGAGCGCGAGCTCGAGTCCGCCGCCGAGTACTTGCCCATGCAGCGCGGCGACGACCGGCTTGTTGCAGGCTTCCAGGCGCATCAGCACGTCGTTGAGGAGCGGTGCCTTTCCGGGCGCTTCGAACTCGCGAATGTCGGCACCGGCGACGAAATGCCTGCCCGCACCGAGAATCAGGATCGCCCGCACCGAGGCATCGGCGTCGGCAGTTTCGATCGCTCGCAGCAGCGGCTCGCGCACCACGTGCGCCATCGCGTTGACGGGCGGATTGTCGATCGTGATGGCTGCGATGCCATCCACGTTGTCCACGCGAACTGCGCCCATCAGGTGCGCTCGATGACCATGGCGATGCCCTGCCCGACGCCGATGCACATCGTGCACAGTGCATACTTGCCGGAGATCCGCGCGAGCTGCCAGGTCGCAGTGGTCGCCAGGCGTGCGCCGCTCGAGCCGAGCGGGTGTCCCAGCGCAATCGCGCCACCGTTCGGGTTCACGTGCGCCGCGTCGTCCGCGAGACCGAGCTGGCGTGTGACCGCGAGCGCCTGCGCGGCGAACGCCTCGTTGAGCTCGATCACGTTCATCTGATCCAGCGACAGCTGCAACCGGCCGAGGAGCTTGCGGGTCGCGGGCACCGGACCTATCCCCATGATACGCGGCTCGACACCGGCCACGGCTGCACCGACCACCCGCGCGCGCGGTTTCAGACCGTAGCGTGACACCGCCGCTTCGCTCGCGACGAGAACCGCGCACGCGCCGTCGTTCACCCCGGATGCATTGCCGGCCGTAACGGTGCCGTTGGCGCGAAAGGGTGTCGCGAGCCTGGCCAGCGCTTCGAGCGATGTCTGGCGCGGATGCTCGTCGCGGCTGACGATCACGGGGTCGCCCTTGCGCGCCGGAATCTTCACCGCAACGATTTCCTGCGCGAGCGTGCCGTCTTCCTGCGCGCGCAGTGCCCGCTGCTGGCTGCGCAGCGCAAAGGCATCCTGATCGGCGCGCGCGACGCGAAACTCCGCAGCGACGTTTTCCGCCGTTTCGGGCATCGAGTCGATCCCGTATTGCTGCTTCACCAGCGGATTGACGAAACGCCACCCGAGCGTGGTGTCGAACATCTGTACGTCGCGAGAGAACGCCGCTTCCGCCTTGCCCATGACGAACGGCGCGCGACTCATGCTCTCGACACCGCCAGCGATGACGAGCTGCGCCTCGCCGGTGCGGATTGCGCGTGCGGCGATTGCGATCGCATCGAGACCTGAGCCGCAAAGACGATTCACGGTCGCGGCGGGAACGTCGACGGGCAGGCCCGCCAGCAGCGCCGACATGCGCGCAACGTTGCGGTTATCCTCACCCGCCTGGTTCGCGCATCCGAAGACGACGTCGTCGAGCGCCTTCCAGTCGACGCCGGCGTTGCGCTCGACCAGCGCTCGGATCGGAATGGCACCGAGATCGTCGGCACGCACGCCGGCAAGTGCGCCGCCATAGCGGCCGATCGGCGTTCTCACCGCATCGCAAATGAAAGCTTCAGCCACTGCCTGCTCCTGTCAGCCCGTAGGTTGGCGAACCACTGCGGATCGGCCGCGAAACAGCGCCACGCGCTCGCCGTTCTGGTTCGTCACCGTCACCTCGGTTACGCCGCTGCGGCCGGCCCGCCACGTCTCGACGGCTGCCGCCGTCAGCACGTCGCCGCCACGCGCGGGCATCAGAAAGTCTATCGACGCCGATGCTGCGAGGGCGTCCGCTCCGTGCGAGTTGCACGCAAATGCGAAGGCACTGTCCGCAAGGGCGAACACCAGGCCTCCGTGACACACGCGGTGGCCGTTGAGCATGTCCTCGCGAATCGTCATGCGCACGGTCGCGGTACCCGGGCCCGTGGCGACGATTTCCATCCCGAGCGCCTGCGACGCGCGATCGCCCCGGAACAGCGCGGCGATCGAAGTCGCCGCAAGCTCGTTGGCTGCGCGTTGCGCCGCATCCGGAGTTTCGCCTCTCGCCATCACGTCCCCGCCGCTATGTCCTTCCGGTCACGATCATTTGCCCGTGAACCTCGGCGCGCGCTTCTCCATGAACGCCGCAACGCCCTCCGCATAGTCGCTCGACCAGCCGAGCTCGCGCTGCAGGTCGCGTTCCACGTCGAGTTGCTCGGCGAGCGAGCGCAGCCCGCTGCCATAGATTGCTTCCTTCGTGCGCGCCAGTCCACGCGTCGGCGCTTGTGCCAGCTGCCGCGCCAGCGCAGCGACGGTGCCCGCGAGCTCATCGTCGTCGACGCACTTCCAGATCATGCCCCATTGCGCCGCCTGCTCGGCGGGTAGTTTGTCACCGAGCATCGCCAGCCCGAGCGCGCGCGCCGTTCCCGCCAATCGCGGCAGCGTCCACGTGCCGCCCGAATCGGGCACCAATCCGAGCTTGCTGAAGGACTGAATGAACGTCGCCGAGCGCGCGGCGATCACGATGTCGCAGGCGAACGCGATGTTCGCGCCGGCCCCGGCGGCTACTCCGTTCACGGCGGCGACCACCGGCATCGGCAGCGCGCGCAGCCCGAGGATCAGGGGCCTGTAGTTGCGCTCGATCGACTCGCCGAGATCGACCCCTTGCGCGCCCGGGGCGACGGCGCGGTCGCCGAGGTCCTGGCCTGCGCAGAAACCGCGACCGGCGCCCGTGAGGACGAGCACGCGTGCACCCTCGCCAGCCAGCCGGCCGAGCGCCTCACGCACTTCCGCGTGCATCGCGGTGTTGAAGCTGTTGAGCTTGTCCGGACGATTGAGCGTGAGGCGCGCCAGGCCTGCCTCGACCTCGAACACAATGGTTTCATACGCCATGATTTCGCTTCTCCGGCAGTGCCGGCGGTCGTCCGCCGCGCGCGCCTACTTGTCGTCGTAGTCCAGCTCGACGTCGCTCGTCACCGGCCTGGAGCTGCACGCCAGCACGTAGCCCGCTTCGAGCTCCCAGTCCTCGAGCGCATACTGCTCGCTCATCTCGACCTTGCCGCGCGTGACGCGCGTGCGACACGTCGAGCAGACGCCGGCGCGGCACGAGAACGGCAGGTCGAACCCGGCGGCATTGGCGGCGTCGAGGATCGTCTCGCGCGCCATCGGCATCGAGAACTGACGGCGGCGTCCGTCCATGACCAGCGTGATGGTCGCAGTCTGCGCCTTTTCGGCAGCCGCCACCTGCTGTTGCACTGGCGCGGGTGTCCGGGCCGCGTGAAAGTGCTCGGCATGGACACGCTTCGCGTCCACTCCGAGCGACAGGAGCGTGTCCCTGATCTCGTCCACGGCCGGCGCACAGATCAGGAAGACGCCGGCAGTGCCCGGCTGGAATATCTTGCCGGCCAGCTCGCGCACCTTCGCGGCATCGAGGCGCCCGTTCCACAGGGCAACGTCCTGCGGCTCCGCACTCATGATGAAATTGAGGGAAAGGCGGCCCATGTAGCGATTCTTCAGGGCCATGAGGTCTTCGAGCAGCATGGTGCGTGTACCGGTGCGATTGCCGTAGACGAGCACGCAGCGGCTGTCGGGCTCGCGCGCGAGCACGTGCGCGAGGATCGCGTAGACGGGCGTGATGCCGCAGCCCGCGGCGAAAGCAACGCAGGTGCGGCGCGTGCCGGGATCGGTGCCGACGTGAAAGCCGCCGCTGGGTGCCAGTATGTCGAGCGTCGCGCCGACACGAGCGTCACGCGCAAGGTGCTGCGACATCCGCCCGTCCGGGAGAATGCGCGGCGCAATCTCGAGGATCGCAGAGCCAGGCTCGCTCACTATCGAATAGGTACGGCGCAGCTCTTCGCCGCCCACGGTCGCGCGCACGGCGACGTGCTGGCCCGGCTGAAAACTCAGCTGCTCGCGCAACTCCGCCGGCACCGCGAGGCCGATGCGCACGGCGTCTTCGGCTTCAGGACCGTGCCGGACGACTTTCAAGGAATGGAACGTGGCCATTGCGACGGATACCGGGCGGTCAGATGCACTTGAAGTGTTCGAACGGTTCGCGGCACGAGCAGCAGCGGCGCAGCGACTTGCAGGGCGTCGAGCCGAATTCGCTGACGACCTCGGTGTTCTCGCTGCGACAGCGCGGGCACGCCACCGTCGAGTCGCCCCGCAAGCGCCGCGGGCTCGCGACCGGCGCAGTCGGCGGCGCGATGCCGTACTCGAGCAGGCGCGCGCGACCGGTTTCCGTGATCCAGTCGCTGGTCCACGGCGGCGAAAGGACATCACGTACCCGATGCTTCGTGAGGCCCGCACGCTCTACCGCCGTGACGATGTGCGCCCGAATCACCTCGGTCGCGGGGCAACCTGAATAGGTGGGCGAGACGCCGATGTCGAGCGTG